>Ga0123337_10000052_pt1 | contig 245753 bp, 193 predicted proteins | sample frozenSSSSmetaG_FD_89792 | JGI IMG/M metagenome (GOLD analysis project Ga0123337, IMG submission 89792) | Glacier valley bacterial and archeal communities from Borup Fiord, Nunavut, Canada, to study Microbial Dark Matter (Phase II) -... | ecosystem: Environmental > Aquatic > Freshwater > Ice...
CGAAAACCCAATCATAAACTCCTTTAAAAACCAGATTAACCAGCAAATTTTCCAGAGGAACAGCTCGGGTAGAAGGTAAATTAACAAAGAATCGTTAGCGTTCCAGCGGAACGTCTGGTGATAGCCTGACCTAATGCTATTTGCAATAACAACGACTCTCGTCGTATTCCAGGCGTAAGTAAAAGAGGTTTTCGGGCGCTGGATACAATTAGGCTGCTTTACTTGCTATTCTAAATGTCCCAGTAACTATCTTTGCCTTACAAAAATGCCATCTTCAACGGTTCCCTTTAAATTTATGATATCTTCATTGATCAAAACCTCCCTGGGGCGTCTCCGTATCATTGCGTTCACCGAGGGGCTTTCATTTCTAATATTGCTTGGTATTGCGATGCCCTTAAAATATGTAGCCGGAATACCGGAACCAGTTCGCGTTGTAGGCATGGCTCATGGTGTTTTGTTTATTTTGTACGTCGTACTGCTCATTCAGGTCGCCATCGAAAGAAGCTGGTCATTCAAAATATCTTTCTTTGCATTTCTTGCTTCACTCGTTCCTTTCGGCACTTTCTACGCCGACGCGAAGTGGTTTCGTAATTAGAGGAGAGATGAAAGTGTATAACTGAAAGCGGCTTTCTATCCGGCAATTGGCTCAGTTCTAAGTCGCCCGGTCTCAATTCTCAATCGCCCGGCGACCCGGTCTCATTTCTCAATTCTCAATTCTCAATTCTCAATTCTCAATTAAAAATAAGTGCGCCAAAAATATTTACTTCTACTTCTTTGCATTTCGCTGATCGGGCCTTGTTTTTCACAAAAGCCAAACGACAAGTATCGCTATCACATTCATGCGGCCACCTCCACCATTAAACTGGACGGAGTTGCTGACGACGCGGCTTGGCAGGACGCTGAACTCGCCAATAATTTTTTCATGATCACTCCCATGGATACAAGTTTTGCGAAGTGTAATACGGAAGTAAAAATGTCGTACGACGAACATAACCTTTACATATTGGTCATTAACTATAAGCCTGTGAAGGGAAGCCTCATTGTAGAGTCGCTTAAAAGAGATTTCAGCTTTGGGAAAAACGACAATTTTCTACTATTCATGGATACTTTTGATGACCGCACCAACGGGTTTTCATTTGGAGCCAACGCAGCGGGTGCTCCGTGGGACGGGCAAATGGGCGATGGCGGCGCTGTAGATCTGAGCTGGGACAATAAATGGATCAGCGAAGTTAAAAATGACGATGATAAATGGGTTTGGGAAGCGGCTATTCCATTTAAAAGTATTCGTTACAAACCCGGAATCACAGAATGGGGAATTAACTTCAGCCGCCAGGATTTGACCGTTTCTGAAAAATCAGCCTGGGCTCCGGTTCCCCGGCAGTTCCCATCTGCCAGCCTTGCATATACCGGCGTGCTCGTATGGGACCAGCCGCCGCCAAATCCCGGCGCCAATATTTCGATCATTCCTTATGCGGCCACAAGAATGACCAAAAATTATGCAGCAGATTCGCCAACCAAATACAAACCCACCGTTGGAGGCGACGTAAAGATAGGACTCACGCCTTCTTTAAACCTCGACCTAACTGTCAATCCGGATTTTTCCCAGGTCGACGTGGACGTTCAGCAAACAAATTTGGATCGATTTGAGCTGTTCTTCCCGGAAAGACGGCAATTTTTTCTGGAAAATGCGGATCTGTTCGCAAACTTCGGCTATGCCTCCATCCGGCCTTTCTTCTCGAGGCGTATCGGATTAGGCGTTCCGATTCAATTTGGTGCACGGATGAGCGGCAAGCTGAATAAAAACTGGCGGATAGGTGCACTGGACGTCCAAACGGCCTCGCAGGACAGTATGCCCAAAAACAACTATGCTGTCTTCGCATTGCAGCGACAACTTCTCGCGCGTTCCAATGTCCGGTTTATATTTATCAACCGCGATGCTGTGGGATTCTCGCCCGAAAAGAATTTTAGGACCAATCGTTATAACAGGAATGTTGGAGCTGAGTTTAATCTTGCCAGCGCGAATAACCTTTGGACGGGTAAAGTGATGTTTTTAAAGTCGTTCACTCCGGGCAAAACAACCGATGATTTTGTACACGCAGGCGATTTGAAATTCAGTAAGGCAAATTTCTTTTGGCAGTGGCAACATGAATATGTCGGGTCGAATTACACTGCAGAAGTTGGCTACGTGCCTAATGCGACCCGGAATGGTTATTATAAAATCAATCCTACTGTCGGTTATCTTTTTTTTATAAAATCTCCGAAGATCATCAGTCATGGGCCAAAGCTTGTCACAAATGTATTTTGGGACAAGCAATTCAAGCTGAGTGATCGTGATTTAAATTTCAGCTACAATATCAACTTCATCAACCGTGCGACAATCTCAGCCTATTTTGTGAATAGCTATGTTCGTTTGCTCCGGCCATTTGACCCTACAAACCTGGGCAAAGACAGGCTCGCAGTGGGCACCGAACACAACTGGAATTATGCAGGATTTGAAATCGTATCCGGACCGCAACGACATTTCACTTACACCCTTGCCGGATTAACCGGCGGCTATTATCAAAATGGCCGGCGGACCAACCTCCGTACCGAGCTCGGTTATCGGGTTCAGCCTTATGTAGCAATTACGATGGCTGCCAACTACAACGATATTCACCTGATAGCGCCCTGGAACAGAACACAGTTATGGCTGGTTGGGCCCAAAGTAGATGTCACATTCAGAAACAATCTTTTTCTTACCACTTATCTTCAATACAACAACCAGGCTGAAAACGTGAATCTGAATGCACGCTTGCAATGGCGTTATAAGCCTGCTTCCGATTTGTTTATCGTGTATACAGATAATTACTTACCTGAAAATTTCATGGTAAAAAACAGGGCTTTGGTGTTGAAGTTTACTTATTGGTGGAATTTGTAGACGAGCATGGAAGTTTGGCTTTGGAATTGCCCTGAATAATTTTGCTTTTATAAAGATCCGAGACACCTGAGATGACATCCATTTTATACTTCGCTGGTAACCTTGGACTTTGCCTGATATGCCTGGCAGCATGTAATCAAAAACTATTTAATAGCAATAACATGCAGTTAATAGTGACAGGGTTTTTCTTGCGTTGATTATCGTTTTTCTCATCGTAAACAAAGTTTCCTTTCTTTATCGGGGAAGTTTTAATATTGATGAAGGTTTCTACCTCTCCGCGTCCAGGACTTTATTAAGTGATCCCCGGCCCTGGGTGTCTGTGGACCCGACTACCTCCGGGCCTCTTAACCTTTGTGCGGGAATGCTGCTGCTCACCATACATGATTCTGCTACTTATGGTGAACTAAGATTGATTTATGTAATACAATTTCATATTCCAGCTCTCATTCTGGTATTTAACACCATTCGACTGAGTGCTGATTCTCTAACGTCCAGGCTTACAATTACTCCCCTTATTCTTACACTTGGTTCCTTTCATGAGCCCAATTTTCTCCATGCGTCCAGCGAACAGGCGCCATTCCTCATCATTGCGGTTTACTTTTACTTCATTAATAAATTGAGATATTCGGGTCCAAGGATTTGGGTTTCCTTTTTGCTCGGCTTCATTTCCGTGTGTGCTTTTTTTACGAAATTACAAGTTGCCCCAATCATCCTGAGTCTGTCAGCGTTCTACCTGCTGATGTTGTGTCTGAGAAAATCAGAATACAAACACTACCTGTTCTTCATATTTTCTTCTTGCTTCTTTACTGCTCTTGCTCTGTCATATATCTACATCCAGGGGGGCATGACCGATTTTATTGAATCCTACATTTTGGGGAACCTCGCATACACAAACGAGAATTCTTCCAATTTGGCAATTCTTTACAGATTTACCAAAGCGTTGATTATCAATATTATGCCTACAATAATATGGGCTATAACAATTGTTATCACCTGCCAATGGAGTAAACTCAGGATGCAATCTCAATTGGAACGAGGGTACCACCTGGGGCTCATTGTTGTTATCTTTTCGGCAATTTTTTCAATTGTTAAACCCGGTCGGTTTTTCGAGCATTATGGCTGGTTAATGCTGCTACCTCTTTATTTTTTACTTTCCTTTTATTTCGTTCAGATCAGATTCCAGCAAAAAATGGTCTTTAGAGTGATGGTCATTTCAGTTTTTGGACTCTTTTTCTGGAACATTTTCAGAGCAACTCCATTCTTGAAACTTAAACTCCGCCCCCCATTAAATACAGAAATTCTGTCTTTTATTAACGCCAAAAAAAAGCCAGGAGACAGACTAACCGTTTGGGGAAGAGGTACTTTCTATAATCACGAAACCAAGTTATTGATGGGGACCAGAGATGTCGGCTTCAATATACAAGCTGATTTTAAAGGTATAACAGGAGAATATTATCAAGAACGCTTCCTTTCAGATTTGAAATCAAACCGCCCGAAGTGGTTTATTGATCATGAGCCCGGTAATCTCACTCCAAATAAACACCGTCTTCAATATTTTCCAAAAATCGAAGAGTACATTCGGCAAAATTACTGTGAAGCACATCGACAAAAAGGCATTGTCCTGTTTATGCTCAGATAGTAATGACAGTAAGACGGCACATCAGAGACGATCAATAAAACACTTCTATATTTTTATTTTTCAAATTTTCAAGCTGATTGGAATAGGTGACCTGTTCTCTATCTTCGATGAATGGATTGCCACGCAGAAACAATTTGTCAAGGTGCTTCAAATTCAACAATCCCTGCGGGAATTGGTGGAAGTTATTGGAAGAGAGATCAAGTTCCTGCAAACTTGAAAATGCTGCGAGTTCAGAGGGGTAATTGGTAAACCAATTAAAACCCAAATCCAGGATCTGTAGTTTTTTTAGTTTGGTAATACTTACTGGCAGTTTGCTTAGTCTGTTGTGATGCGCGTATAAGTTCGTGATACTTTTCATTCTTCGAATGTTGGATGGAAGTGTCGTTAACTTATTGTGGGCCACAGCGAAGTGCGTAACTCTTTTTAGCTTAGTAATCGATTGCGGCAAAACCTCCAGGTTATTGTAATAAAGATCCAACACTTCAAGCCTCCGCATTTTTTTTATTCCTTTTGGCAAAACAGCAATTTCAGCTTTATATAGATTCAAATCCTGGATATGCCGTAATTTTCGGAAGCTTCTGTCTGTCAACCCGGTAAACTTATTTCTGCCTAACCATATAGTTTTCAAGCCCTTACAATCTCTTATTGCATCTGGTATGTCAACCAACTGGTTTTTCTGTAGATTCAATAATTTTAAGGATTTGTTCCTGGTAATCTTGATTTGACTCTCCGTAAGGATGTTACCGGTCAGGTCAACACTCTTCAACTTTGGCAATTTTGACATATCAATAAATAAAGTCGATATATCATTACCAGCTAAACTCAGCATTTCCAAATTTGGAAATCTATAAACAACGTCAGGAAAGGCAGTTAACAGGCTTCTCTCCAATAGCAGATTTTTTATTTTTAGTGTGTCAGTAACCAACTGCGCGGCCGAAATATCAGTGATGGTATCATCTTTTTTTACAGACTTCCCTCTCTCCATTCCTTGGTTCGGTTCAATGCCCAGTGTCGTGAAAATCCTCAGATGCTCTTTCCTACCCCAATTTCTTTTTGAAACAAACCCTTCCAAAAGTCGGGGAAGATTTTCTCTGAGTACTAAACCAAGGGAGTCAATATCGTAAGCTAACTTTTTTGATATTAGCGTCCCATTCTCAAAAACCCCGGTAAACTTCGAAATATCGTATACCAGGTAATCGATCCTGCCTTCTTCGTTAAGGTAAATATGTGTAGTAATACTGAAAGGCTTGAGACCCACACCCAAGGCTTTATCAAATGCAATCTTCATTCTGTGCATCACGCTGAACGGAATGTCGAGAGGAACCATTTGCTCAGGAAGAATACCATACTGACTATCTAATTGCTTTTCAGTCAAGCCACTCTTTACAAGGTCCTTACTACCTAGAAACGTAGGCTGCGCATAGGTGGTAATAAAACTCAGGAACAGACAGATTGCAATAATTACTCTCATGACGGGCCAAAATTAGGATGAACGAACAAACAACTATAAAGTTAGTCAAATATAACTAAAAAATTAGTCATAATAGTATACTTACTTATATATTTTACTATTCGTCAAATAACCGTCAGATTTTAGATAAAATAATGGGCAGATTTATGGCTCTATATGATTTGTAGTGGGTAAGACAAAACTGGATTTATGGCATCCTAGAACACAATCAGCCACAATGATCCATCAAGAACCAGAATTACTTGGTTCGTTCAATCGTATATTGGACCAAATGTTCGAGGGATTTGCGGTACGGCGAATCAACAAATTCATAAAGCAGCACCCTGGCTTCTTCGACGTATCGCTCCATAACCTCCTGGGCATATTTTAGTCCGCCGGAATCTTTTACGAAATTGATCACTTCAGTGACCTTCTTAGGTTTGTGGCTTTCGTTACGGATGATATTGATGACCTTTCGTTTTTCAAGCCACCCTGCTTTGTTCAGCGCGTAAATAAGCGGAAGCGTCATTTTCTTTTCTTTGATGTCAATTCCAAGGGGTTTGCCTATTTCCTCAACGCCATAATCAAACAAGTCATCCTTGATCTGAAACGCCATGCCCACCTTCTCTCCAAATGCGTGCATTCGCTTGACGATATCTGGCGTGGCTCCTACTGAACAAGCACCCACTGCGCAGCAGGAGGCGATCAGAGAAGCTGTTTTCTGACGAATGATCTGATAATAAACTTCTTCGGTAATATCCAGCCTGCGAGCCTTTTCAATTTGCAGAAGCTCTCCCTCACTCAACTCACGGACAGCTGTCGAAACGATTTTAAGTATATCAAATTCCTGATAATCAACCGATAGCAACAGACCCCTGGAAAGCAAATAATCTCCCACCAACACGGCAATCTTATTTTTCCACAAAGCATTGACAGAAAAGAATCCCCTTCGGTACGAAGAATCATCCACAACGTCATCGTGAACCAGCGTAGCTGTATGCAGAAGTTCAATGAGCGCTCCACCACGATAAGTTGACTCGGAAATATCTCCACAAACTCCTGCGGAAAGAAAAACGAACATGGGCCTGAGCTGTTTACCCTTTCGACGTACGATGTAATTCATGATCTGGTCAAGAAGCATCACGTCGCTTTTCATGAATTGACGAAATTTGAGCTCAAAAGCCTTCATTTCATCTGCAATAGGAAGCTGAATTTCCTTTATTGAAAGGGTCATATCATTCGCCGGGAATCATTTTCCCAAAATATTGAAAGGCCGGTACAGTATTTCATCGAAGTTTTAATCTTAGACAATGCCTACTCTACTCTAATGTTCAAATTTGTAATAAAATCTTCTGTTTACACCTATTTTACAATGAAAATGTTTACAATTGAGAAAATTTGTCAGTCAGACATGCAGACAGACGGAACCGACACATTAATAAATGGTGACGGTTCGAGTCATTTCCGGTCCGACAATTAAGTATCAATGATTAAAAGCCAATTTATTAATAGCCCACAGCCCAAAGCAAATAGTCGACAGCCGATTGCTGACAGCTGATTGCCGATAGCCGACAGCTGATAGCCATTTAGTATATGAGAGCACTCGTCCTGGGAGGCGGTTCAATGAAAGGAGCGTTTCAAGTAGGCGTCATCCAAGCAGTATTAGAAAATGGCTTTCAACCAGAAATGATCTATGGGATCTCAGTAGGAGCTTTAAATGCAACTTTTCTCACCCATGAATCTAGTCGGCAGTTCAAGGAAAACGGCGAAATCAAATGGGAGCATGCCAGCCGCAAACTGCTGGAATTTTGGGTAAAAAACATCACGCAGCCCTACGACATTTCCACGCTCCGATCGCGGGTTTCATTAGGCGTAAGTACGCTCATGAGCCGCTTTGAAGGACTACTGGATACAACTCCACTCCATAATCTGATCGCCAGAAACATTGATATCGACCTACTGCGAACTGCCGACACCAAATTAAAAGTTGGTGCAGTGAACATTGAGAGCGGTGAAATGAAATACGTTACTCCGCAGAATGACCACTTTCTCGACTATGTGCGTGCAAGCTCAGCCATTCCTATGCTTATGCCTGCCATTGATATTGAGGGTGACCTATATCTGGATGGAGGATTGAGGGAGGTTATTCCCATTCGACAGGCGATTGAGGATGGTGCTACCGAAATTGTTCTGATTGCCTGTCATTCCCCACACCTTTACCAACCAGAAGGATTGAATGCACGCAACCTGATCACTTTGATCGAGCGCATCCGGGATATTACGATTAACGAAGTGGCCAACAGTAATATCATTTGGGCTGAGTCCGCGATAGACAGAGCTGTCCTGCGCGGAAAGGACATGAAGCTCACTGTAGTAAGGCCGTCCTCTCCTCTCGTGTTGGATTTGCAGCATTTCACTTCGGAAGATATTTCACGGCTGATTGTCGAAGGCTATAAAATTGGGATGGAGACCGTCAAAAAGAAGGAATTGACGAAGTTATGAACGCAAAAGGTCCGCACGTTTGTCGAGCGGACCTTTTACTTAAATTGGTGTTCCTAATTAGTTGAATATATAACGCAGACCAATCTGTGCCTGCCATACACTGTTCACTGAAACGTTCGGCGTGAAAGAATCTCTCAAAAGGATTGTTTGGTTCTCAGTACCAACCTTGACAACCTGCGTTGCAAGACGATAAGAAGGAACGCCAGTTGCAGAAACACTTGCAAGAGCAAGAGGATTAGATACCCCGGAAAAGGATGATGCCGTAGCTACATTACCTAAGCCCCATCTGTCATTGATCAGGTTACCTATGTTTAGGATATCAGCACGAACCTGAATGGTGTTTCTCTTGGCCTTCTTGCCAGTGGTGATATAAAACTCCTGCATGACGGTAAAATCAAAGCGGCTCAGCCATGGATAGGCTCCTCCGTTACGTTCAGCATATTGACCACGACGGCTTTTCAAATATTTGTTTCCGTTGATAAATGCATCAAAGGCGGCTTGCTGTTGCTCCGGCGAGTAAGTCACTACATTCGGTGCTGTTCCAACAGTAAGTGCTGTAAAAGTTAGTTCTGAAGCTGTTTTTGGCACGTAGATCAGATCATTGGATGTTTGTCCGTCTCCGTTCAGATCCTGGTTCAGCGTGTAAGAAATCTTACCGCCACTTGCAGAAACCGCAGCCAATGTAAAGGTTGTAGAACCACCGAATTTACCGCCATAGTTCAGTTTGTAATTCAATACACCAACAATACGGTGTCTCAAATCATTGTCCGAATATGTCAAAGGCAAATAATTTTGTCCGATCACAGTTGGTACGTTAGCCTGTACCGTGCTACCTACAAAAGCGATGTCTTTGGCCTCACCATAGGTGTAAGAAACGAATCCGCCAAAGCCGTGTGAAGCTGGTTTTTCAAGCTTAACAGTAGCAATGTAAGAACTTCCCTTTTTTGTGTTTTTAAGCACAAAAACATTGGAAACTGCTGGGTTGTAGAAACGTGCAACAGCAACTGTATTTGCTGCCCCTGTACCCGTACTTGTAACGCCTGATGCTGGAAAACGCACACGTGCATCCGTACCTGAGAAAACCCGATCCGGAGCCTTAAGGTTGGCATCTATGTAACGTAATCCTGTAATGGTTTTGTTGTAAATAAATTCAACTGTTCCGATCAAGCCCAATGGTAATCTTTGGTCAACCGCAATGTTGCTTTTCCACATTTGAGGATACTTCAGGTTTTGGTCAGAAGCATTGATTGCGTACGGAAGTAGTTTCGAAATATCGACTGTTCCAGTAGGAATAAATTTGCTAGGATCAGTCGTAAACGCAAAGTCCTTTGTATTTGTCACGTTAACAACCGCAGTATTTACACCATTGTTACCTAATTGATTTGAGATTAATACCTCAGGAATTCTCGAGATAAAAATACCGCTACCGCCACGTATCTGGGTTGTCTTATCGCCTTTTACATCCCAGTTGAAACCAACACGTGGTGAAAGCAACACTCGTGCCTTAGGATAAGAACCTGTTGTTACTTTATATGGATTATTATTTTCATCACGGAAAGTCATCGCTGCCACGATCGGGTTATTGAAATCCTTTGCAGTAGCGTTATCATATGCGAAAAGATCTCCACGAATACCTACTGTAAGTTTGAAATTAGGGCTAGCCTGGAACTCATCCTGTACATAAGCGCTGTAAAGATCTCTTTTTAGTGTCTGCAATGGTTCGCCGCCACCTGGAAGCAAAGAATAACGCAAATTGTAACGTGCTACGGTAACAGGCGAAGTGGTTACGCCAGGACTTGCGATCGAAGCCAAAGCGGCTGTTTTGAAATCAGCTATCGAATTGTAAACATAAACCCCGTTGGACGCAGGGAAGAACACGTTGTTTGAAGTAAAGTGCTCATATACAACACCAGCCGTGAAAGTATGCTTACCTGCGAAATAGCTCAGGTTATTGGTAATGTTGAAAGTTGAATAGTTCAGCTTGTTATTCGGAGTGAATGGGTCAAAACCGACCGTTGTGTAGGTACTACCATCTTTTAAGATATCCACAGTCGGGAACATCGCAGATTTGTATGTACGGTCTTCGATTTGCTTGTTATAAGTTACAACCAGGTCATTGGCAAACTTACCACCGAAGTTTGATGTTAATTCAGCCGCAAGTGAACGCGTGTTGTCCGCAATCAGATAACCTGTGTTCTCGCCTGAAATCGCGAATGCGCTGTTGGTACGGTTACCGTTACCCGCAGTGTTGCTGCTGTTACTGTTGCTGATGATAGAACCTGATTCAGAATTGTGGTGCGAATAACGAACCGACAATTTATTTCGGTCATTGATGTTCCAGTCGATACGAATCAATCCTTTTTTACTTTTCACTTCATTATTAAAACCATCCAGTGCACCAAGTGAGTACTTGAAATTTGTCTGCATGAACTGGTCAAGATCTTTAAGATCTGATTCCAAAACACGTGAAACATTGGTTCCGGCAGTTCCTCTATCCAAAGAATAAGTTAAAGCAGGCGTACTGCTGGTGTATTGTTCAGCATTGATAAAAAAGAACAATTTGTTCGGAATGATTGGTCCTCCCAGGCGGAAACCATAGGTATTTTCCTTTACGTTCGGTGTCGGTGTAATCTTGTTGCCTCCGTTACCTTCTTTACCAACCAAACCGTTATTACGGAAAAGTGTATAGATCGAACCCGAAAAGTCGTTGGTTCCGGAACGTGTTACCGCGTTGATACCAGCACCAGTAAAGCCCGACTGACGAACGTCAAACGGCGCTACGTTAACCTGAACCTGATCTACCGCATCCAATGAAACCGCTGAAGTACCTGTACGACCACCCGCACTGGCAGATGAGCCCAGACCGAAACCGTTATTGAATACAGACCCGTCAATGGTAATGTTGTTGAAGCGTGGATCCTGTCCGGCGAAAGACTGACCGTTGCTATATGGATTGTATTTGGTAATGTCACTGATTGTACGACCGATCGTCGGGATTGAGTTTAATGCATCTCTGCCAAAAGTCGTCGAAGCCCCGTTGCGGTCAGAACTAAAAATGTCACTTCTAGAGCTCGAAACCACTACCTCTTCAAGGTTGGTACCTTCATCGATCATTTTGAAACTGACATCCGAAGTTGAACCTAGTTCAGCGCCAATGTTGTCCTTTACCTGATCCTTAAAACCCACAAATGAAACTGTAACCGTGTAAGGGCCACCTACACGTACAGAAGGGATGGTGTAGAGTCCTTTCTCGTTGGTGATCGAGCCATATTTTGACCCTGATGGAACGTGGACTGCTACCACAGTAGCGCCTGGAAGTACGTCACCCTTCACATCTGTAACGCGACCCGTGATGGTGGATGACGTTACCTGGGCCTGCACCTGACCGCCCAGAAAAGAAATGGCAAATACGAATACTACCAATGGTAATATTCTGAAAAGTAAACTTTTCCTATTCATAAATTTTGGTGATTTGGTTTGTAATACTAGTGGGTCCATTCTTGATGATGAATGAATTCTGATGTAAAATAATACCTTTTTAAGTTCTTATCCAACCCCCACAATCCTACTAAAATGCTATACTATGTCTCATAACTATCTGATCTATTGGAATAATTCACATTTATGAATTAATATTACCACATTATCAAAGATTATGTTTTTGTTAACTTTATAGCCCATATATCTTTTTCTAAATCGAATATCCTGCCTTACTTTGCAATAATCTCAACGAAGTACATTTATATCAACAAACCATGTATTTCGGTTTCGCTAGATAGCCTTTCTGAGGGTAATTTTTCATCTCAAAATTGACACGCAAAAAAATGTTTTTGAATTATAAAAAAATCGGCGAAACCGGAAAACCGCTGATCGTTCTTCATGGCGTCTTTGGTCTTTTGGACAATTGGTTAACGATAAGTAAAACCATCTCTGAACAAGGTTACATTCTTTACCTGGTTGATCAAAGAAATCACGGACGGTCTCCGCACCAAGAGCCGTTGGACTATCCGACTTTCTCTTCAGATCTTAAAGAATTTTTGGATCAGCAGCATATCGAAAATCCTCACTTGCTGGGACACTCCATGGGCGGTAAAACCATCATGCAATACGCCGCTGATTTTCCGGGGACTTATGATAAGCTGGTCATTGTGGATATAGGCCCAAAAGCCTATCCCATTCACCATACCAAGATATTGAAAGGCCTGAACGCCATACCAATCGATGAAATTGCCAGCAGGAATGAGGCAGATGCAGTCCTGGCCGAATATGAACCCATTGTAAGCGTTCGCCAGTTTCTTCTGAAAAATCTCTATCGTAAGGATGAAGGTGGATTTGGCTGGCGATTTAACCTGCCCGTCCTTACCACAAGTATGTCCAAAATCGGGGCTGCGACTACCTATGATGCACCGGTTAACAACCCGACTTTGTTTATCCGGGGCGAAAAATCGGATTATATCAAGGATGAAGACTGGGAAGATATTCTAAAAATATTCCCGAACGCAGAATTGGAAACAATCTCCAACGCCGGACACTGGGTCCAGGCAGAGCAGCCGCAAGCGTTTGTGAATTGTTTGATGGGGTTTTTGAAAAAGAATTAAGAAGGTGAAAGGGTTAAGGGTCAATGGTTAAGGGTTAATGGTTGTGATAATACACAACATTTTACATTTCACATTTAAGACAGGATCGCCTGCCGCAGGATTAACAAGATTTACAGAATTTCTGTTAACGGCCTTTCTCGTCTCACCGGGGCTGCTACGTATTTTAAATTAACCTATCCATATCCTTCACGGCATACACCTGCGTATCCGTTCTTGTTTGTGACTCATCACCACCGTATATTAGAATACTCTGTGCTTCGGGGGCGATTTTTTTGAAGTATTTGAGCCCCTTGAAGAAGTCGGTATTGACGGTTTTTCCCGCTTTTATTTCTACGGCTTTCAGGTACATCCCGTCTTGTATGAGTAGATCCACTTCGTTTTCGTTGCTATCTCGCCAATAGTAGATCTGAGGACGCCTTCCCTGGTTGTAGTGCATTTTCATTGTTTCCAGTATTACAAAATTTTCAAATATAGCTCCCTTAGCAAAGTGACGAGTCAGGTCGTCAGCTCTTCTTAACCCCAAAAGGTAGCAAAGCAAGCCAGTGTCATAAAAATACAGTTTCGGGGCTTTGGTTATCCGTTTGTTGAAATTCTTATAGTAAGGACGCAAACGGAACACGACATAAGATGCTTCCAAGACCGAAACCCAGGATTCTACGGTTTGATGGTTCACACCCAATTCATTGGCAAGTGCCGACGCATTAAAAACCTGTCCTGCTCTACCGGCCAGAAGCAATAAGAAATTCTGAAACAGGGACAGGTTCTGGACCTGAATAAGCTGACGTACATCCCTCTCAATATAAGACTGGATATAGGTAGGAAAAAAGTCTTCCGGGGGCGCCTGGTTATGTATGATGCGGGGATAGCCGCCGGTAAAAATGAAATCCTCAATAGATGGTTTTTCGGGAATTTCGAAATATGAAAGAGGCAAAAGCGTGAGTATCGCTACCCTTCCAGCCAATGATTGCGTTATTTTCTCCATCAGCAGAAAATTCTGTGACCCGGTAAGGATGTATTGGCCACTGGTGTTACGCTCGTCGGAAAAGACTTGAATGTATGAAAACAAATGCGGCACATTTTGAACCTCGTCCAGAATCACCTTATTGGAGTGTTGTTCTAGAAAGCTACGTGGATCCCGCTCTGCCAATAAGCGCTGATCCGGAAGCTCCACATTTACGTATTCGAAATCGGGGGAAACCAGCCTGGAGAAGGTCGTCTTACCCGATTGACGGGGGCCCGAGATTGATACTATTGGAAACTTGGTAAGCAGACTTTGCGCTTTATTAGTAAGTGTCCTTGGAATCATTTTATGCAAATTAAGAATTAGATTAGCAAATTACATAAAATGATTTAACTTGTTACTAATCAGTTGAATAATGTCGATCTTTCGATTTTCGTCGAAATACCGACTTATCTGCTGTCTTTTACATTCTATTGTCGAGTAATTTTTAGTTTTTAGATAAGATTTACTCGGTTTACTTCCGAATTACAAGCGACGACCGTACATCAGGTTGTCCTAAGCATTTACAAATTTCACGACTCAGCCGCGATATACTCAATTCTGGCCTGGTTATCTTGCTTAATAACCGGATTGTTGACCTCAGTTAAATCGGTCGACTACTGGTAAACGAAAATTCTTCTCCTAGTCCAAAGCAAAAGCGATATAATTACCGCCTGGTTTTTGGCCTCGCCCACCTCCCGCCGCAATTACAATATACTGCGTGCCTCCAACCTGGTAGGTGATGGGAGTAGCAAAACCACCTGCGGGCAACTGATATTCCCAAACCATTTTCCCCGTTTTCTTATTGAAGGCTCTTATCTTCTCGTCCTTTGTGCCTGCAATAAAAACGAGACCTCCCGCCGTCACCAGCGGTCCGCCATAACTATCTGTCCCAGTGACAGGTACCCCCTTTTTGGTAAGTTCGGGGTATTCGCCCAGCGGCACCCGCCATAAGTATTCTCCAGTATTGAGGTCAATGGCGTTGAGCGTGCCCCATGGCGGCTTGATTCCCGGATAGCCATTCTGATCCGTGAACCTTTCCCAGCTTTTGGTGACATACGCAGGCTTATAAGGAAATCCATCTTTACTGACGACAGCTTCCTTTTTCGGAATCGGTTGCTCAGCCTGTACTTTTTCTTTATTTAATAAAAAATCAATAATTGCATCATGCTCTTTATCAGACAAATGAACAAAGGAAGGCATCCTGCCGCTCCCGGTTTTTAGCAGACTTTTGATTGCCTCCGGACTGAGCCTCTTTCCTACATCAACCAGGGCCGGCAGCTCTGGTCCACTTCCCTTCCTGTCCTGCCCATGGCAAGCTGCGCAATTAACCAAGTAAAGCCGATTGCCAGGGCTCCTTAAAGCTTCATTTTTCTTTTGGTTTGCATCGATCATATGCAGCTCCCACGGTTCCTCGTTTGCGTTCTGATAAAAAATACCATCCGGATCAGCCGCGTTCCCGCCCCATTCTGCTCCGCCGCTGTAGCCAAAAAGCAGCGTCCCGGTTATACTGGGTGGTGTGAATTTATTATCAGACCGGATTTTCAGAAAGCGTTCTTTAACGTATGCATGTGCTTCCGGCGAAATGTCAGTGATATCCGCTTCTGTATAGACCTGCCGCGTAAAGGGTAACGGCTTAACCGGGTACTTTTGTGTTGGGTAAGGATGCTCTCCCGGCAGGCCATTGGTAGGAACGGCCCGCTCTTCGACGGGAAAAATAGAAGTACCCCTGTCACGATCCAGCACATAAATAAGTCCATCTTTTGTCGCCTGAACCACGACATCGATCTTTTTTCCCTTTTGTGTGATTGTAGTCAGATTTGGTGGGCTCGGATGATCTCTGTCCCAGAGATCGTGATGGATGGTTTGATAGTACCACTTCATTTTGCCAGTCTCGGCGTCTAACGCCATGATGCAGTTTGCAAAAAGATTGGCTCCTTCCCGTTCGCCGCCATAAAAATCAGAGGCCGGAGATCCGGTCCCAAAATACACTACGCCTCTTTTTTCATCAAGGCTCATTCCACTCCAATTATTCACCGCACCTATTTTCTTGTATGCATTTTTTGGCCAGGTGTCGTAACCGAATTCTCCTGGCTGTGGGATTGTATGAAACACCCATTTCAAATGACCGGTAATGGCATCAAAAGCGCGAATATGCCCTGGCGCCGCGTCACCTGACTCTGAAACGCTGGATCCAATGATGAAGGTGTTTTTGTAAACGATGCCGGGACTGGTTGCATTGACGGACAGCACGTTGACGTCATGATCCATACCTGTAGCAAGTCCCTGGTGCAGATCCGTTTTACCATTATTGCCAAAACTGCTGACAATCTTGCCGGTCTCAGCATTGACCGCATAAAGGCTTGAACCAACGGTATAGAAAATCCGCCTATCGGTTCCTTTCTCCCAGTAAACAACACCCCTGTTGGAATTAAGCTTGTCATTGGTAGGTTCGAACTTCCAAAGCTGCTCACCGGTTCCGGCTTTTAAAGCAAATAATTTCAATTCGGGCGTTGTGCCATACAAAACACCCTTGACAACAATCGGTTGACATTGGATCGCCCTCGCTCTATTGCTTCCACGAGCAACATCAGGTTTTTCGGATGCATCATACATCCAGGCCACGGTGAGGCCTTTTACATTTTCAAGATTGATCTGAGCCAAATGAGAATAACGATTGCCTGCTTTATTACCACCGTAATGAGGCCAATCAATCCTGGTTGTCGATTCGTCTTCCGTTTGAGCCAAAGCACCTAGTATCACAACACATACGAGCCCCACACCGAGAATGCCAACTCCCTGTGCAAGTGACCATTTTAAATAAAAAAAAGAAATGTATTTATTTAAAAATTTCATGTTGGTTTCTATTTTTTGTCGCGCAATTCTTCAAGCGTATATGCTTTTTCTCTTTCAGTCGTTTCCTCGCGAATCATTTTTACGACTCCGGGCTTTATTGCCGGTGCATTTGAAAACTCATGCCGCACATACGAAGCCACGGCAGCAATCCATTGATCGTCATTGTCTTTCATTGAAGGCATTTCCGCAGGATAAGTCTGTCCATCAACCGGCCCCGCAAGTCCATGAAGTAATATGCGAATGGCGGCGTCGGAATTTCGCGCCAGGCGTTTAGAACCAACCAATGGAGGAGCCGTTTTGCTCACAATTCCTTTACCATCGGGCCCATGACAAGTGGTACACAATGATTTATAGATCGTGGCACCTTCGATAACCAGTTGCCTGTCCACTGCATCCAAACGACCAAGCCGTAATCCAAACTTTTTCACTTCCTCATTTTTGTCAATACTCCTTTGAGCGCGTACCAGGACTTCATTTTCCTGTGAACTCGCTAGAAGTTCACTAAGAAGCATTTTCGCTTTTGGCGATTTACTGTACGAAAGTGACAAAATCAACTGCATTTTTACATCAACAGCCGGATCAGTTTTGAGCACTGATAAACTTGCAATTATCGATTCGTCCTGCTTTTTCAAAAACGCCTCACTCATTATCACGCCTGCCTTTCTGATCTGGACATCGCCGTCGTTTAAGGCTTGCTGAACTGTTGCTTGGTCAATGGCATCCAATCCTTCAAGCGTCCAAAGCGCATGAAGGCGCGCAAGTGGCGAAGTTGTTTTGATAGACGCATTCGGCCGAGCGGCAACAACTTCCCTAAGCATTGGTATCACCGACTTGTCGTTCCTGACGATCAGTTCCTTTTGCGCATTATCTCGCCACCAGCCATTTGTATGGCCCAGGTAACTGATCAACTTGCCGGAAGTTTCATCGAGTAAATGTGGCTTCGGACCAGGCTTCATTTCGTCATGAACCAACCGATATATGCGACCGTGCTGAATGTTTTTTTCCAAACCGAGACGGGTAATCTGGGGACGCAAATAACTGTCGGGCTTGGTCCAGTTACCCTCCTGGATAATTCCACGGTTCATATCGAGCAGATAAAGGCAACCATCGGGCCCGGTATACATATTCACCACCCGAAAATTCATATCAGTTGACGCAATAAACTCCTCTTTTTGATATGCATTTTCAAGGGTTATTTTGCCGTTTTTATTGATCACTTTGGCGCGACGAATGAGCCGGCCCACCGGCTCACTTATGAGCAAATCGCCTTCAAGGTCTTTGGGCAGACGATCTCCACGAAAAATAACTTGTCCGCAACTGGCCGTAAAATGATTCAGCGTTGTGTCCGCGGTGCGAATCCTTTGCAATCCGCCCTGTACATCAGGGGTTTTTATGATCGGCCAAACCTCATTAAATTCTTGTTTGTACTGGTCATTGAATTCCATCCTGCCATAAATCGGGTTGATCTGAAAGCCCATAGCGGGAACCTCCCCTCCTGCCGAAGAAAAATAGAGCCTGCCAAAATTATCATGCGTTAAACCCCACTGACCGCTTGATCCGCTTGGTATAGAGTCCGGTTTCAAAATACCATTGCTGTACCTAAAGCGTACCGGGTCGACCGCCATGTAGATCCAATTATCGACATTCCAGTCCAGCCCGCTTCGCTGATGTTCCAGATTTCCCGGAGATTTTTTACCAGGCGTGTACACCGGACGTTTTATGTCCGCTTTCCCGTCGCCATCCGAATCTTTATAGCTATATATGTCGTAGGTATCGGTTTCATTTACAAGCAGTTCATGTCCAACGCAAAGCAGCATCCTGGGCAGCAAAAGCTTATCGATAAACACAGAGCTTTTGTCCATTTTGCCGTCACCATTGGTATCTTCCAGGAGCATCACACGGCTTGTGGGGTCATGTTCATTTGTGCCATCCACATCCTGCATGTAGGTATCCATCTCAGCCACAAACATGCGTGCATTTCCATCCCAGGCCACAGCCACAGGTTCGTGAATCATCGGTTCACTCGCGACCAGCTCCAAATGATACCCTTTGGGCAGCCGGAAAGATTTTAAACTCTGCTCGGGATTAAGATGTTGCGGAGAAGGTTCTACGGTAAACGCAGGAACAGCTGCGACGGATGCATCCGTGGTTCTCAGCAGATTGTCATTTGATTTCTGACGGGACACCTGACAAGTGATCATCACAGATGCAGCAGCGACACATATCACCCAAATGCGTTTATTCATAGCCCTTTATTTTTTTAATTATTTCAGTCGTTGCAAGCTCGGCAGGCAGGAAAACCTTATTGAGACAGTCTTCATTCGATCGATCTTACTATCTCTATTATTTGATACTAATAAACCGGATAATACCATCGGAAACCTTGAGTTGAAAACGAAAGTCGCCGATCATGCTCAACTACTTTAAATTTTAAAGACGGGGGAAATTTATTTGACATTACCAATACCCAATGCAACTACAAGCAGTCAACGTTGGTTACTTGCGCTACTTCCCAAGGAACCGTTTTACTTCATTGGTAGAAATCCGCTCTGCATTATTTCCAAAATTTTGGCGGACAAAAGTCAGGAGCTGCGCTATTTCTTCGGGCTGCAGAAAATCATGCTTTGGCATAAGGTCATTGTAAGGCTTGCCCAGCACCTGAATGGGGCCCTCCATCCCCTTCACCACAATTTCGATCAGCCGGCGTTTTTCACCCGTTACATAATCTGAACCAGCCAACGGCGGAAAACGGCTGCCGTCTCCCAGACCGTTTCTCTGGTGACAAGGAGTACAATAGGTATTGTAAATTCTTTGTCCCGCGATTTTGGTTTTAGTATCCAGATTATCAGCAACTTCATCCGGGGTGCGGATATGTGCGAGAAGCTTATGTTTTTCCATACCGGCAAGTTGCGCCGGGCCGAAAGTCTTTTTATCGCCATTAAACATTATTCGCCAGATTTTACCCTTTCTGGAATCCGTGATGTAGATGGAACCATCCGGGCCTTCGGCGAGTCCCATTGGCCTGAATTTGGCGTCACTCACATTAATGATTGGATCAACTCCCGCAAAGCCATCAGCAAAAACTTCCCAATTTCCGTAGGGTGCTCCATTTTTGAACGGAACGAAGCAAACAAAATACCCCGCCTGTGGATAAGGAGCACGGTTGGTAGAACCATGAAAAGCGATAAAGGCGCCATTTTTGTATCGTTCCGGAAACTGATTTCCCTGATAGAATAACAGATCATTGGGAGCCCAATGACCCGGAAACCCGATCAGCGGTTTTTGGAATTTTGCCCCATCGCCCTCTTTTTTACTATCGCCGCCATACTCCGGATTCAGCATTTTTTTGCCCTTCATCTGGTCGTAATAATAATATGGCCAGCCGATATTGGAACCTTGCCTCAGTTTTACAAATTCCTCTGACGGTAGCACCGCGCTTTGCCAGGCTGAAAACAAGTCTGGAAACAGCCGGTGCAAATTATCCCTTCCATGAACAACGGCGTACAAGCTTTGATCAACAGAATTCCATCTCATACCGACAATACTGCGTAACCCGGTAGCGAATCGCGTTCCGTCCTTCTGTGTCTGATTGAGCTTGTCAGCGCTAAACTTCCAGATACCTCCATGCTTTTCGAGATCCGGGCAGGGATCTACACCTGCACTACCCGGTTTTCCACCAGGAGAATTGACCATATCCTGGCATGCATCTGATGGCGCTCCGAACGGAACGTACATATTCCCTTCATGATCAAATGCCATTGGTTTTGTGATATGCCAATGGTTGCCGTGTTCATGATCGTCCTGAAGAATAACCTCGGTCTTTTCATCCGGTATCAGTTGTCCAGGAATAAGTTTACTGCGATATACGACCAGGGCTGAGCTGAAATAGAGATATCCGTTTCGGATCATGATGCCATTGGCCAAACTCCCTTCGTCCTTATATTTTCCAAAATTCCGTATTACATCTGCTCTCCCGTCTCTGTTGGTATCTCTCAAAGCAACGGTTCCGCCTTCCAGGCCCTTACCCAGATAACGCAATTTCACATAAATATCCCCATTGCTATTCACCGCAATATGGCGTGCAGGCCCTGTACTATCGGCAACTACAACCGTCCGAAAACCAGCAGGAACCGACAACCCGCCACTTCGATCTTCAAAAGACAAAAAGTTGTGCTCCCGCACCCTTTGAGCTCCAACGGCAAGGAAGGCCAACAGTATCAAACTGATTTTCAAAACATTACTAGGCATAATAGTTCAAGGATTAAAGAAGGTCTGGTTACTATATGTACGACCGATTTCGTTCCAATTTTCGTTTCCACTGACCATCGACGATTGGCAATCATTGGTGGTCTGGAGCCGAGCGTCAGTAGTCAATGATCAGTCAATCTCTTCGCTGCCATCCCGTTCAGGTCCCACACCACTTTTCCCTGTCGGATTGTCATTTCGGCTTCGAGTTTTTTATTGCCGGAAATACGGTTTCCCCCCGAGTCAGCAAATCCGAATTCCCCATCCCGAACGCCCAGAACGACAAGGTCTGCCACTGATCCTTCCCTTAGATTACCCAGCTCTTCATGTTTCAATGCTTTGGCTGGATTCCATGTGGCTCTCAAAATCACGTCATGCAACGTGAGCCCCAATGCCATAAATTTGGACATGACATTAAGCATATCCTTCATCGCGGAATTCATGCTGAATCTGTGAAGATCTGTTCCAAAGGAGTTAGGATAAAAGTCCTGCTTAGCAGCCGGAGCAGCCTGATTAAACCAAAAGCCCGCTCCTCCATGGCCTAAGTCGAACAAAACGCCCCGATTTTTTGCAGCAATAACAAACGGACGTAATTTTCCATCGGCTCCGACAATTGGCATCCGCTCAGGAATATTTTCAAAACTATGTGTGATTATGTCACCGGGCCTCATTCTGGCTAACTGGTCTTCCAGGGGATATTCAGGCAAATGGCATTCTACAAACAATGGTTTTCGCGATTTCTCTGCTGCTGAAACAGCCCTTTCGAAAGGCACCCAATCTTTGCCACTATAATGTCCGATTTTCACCCCAACAATAATTTCCGGATTTTCGAGAATCATCTTTGCTGTCGAATCAGCATTCATGTCCTCCTTATTCTGCTCGCTGGCACCGCCAGTCATACCATCACCAGCTATATTGAGGAAAGCCAGTATCCTCGTTTTAGATTGATCTATGACCTGTTTTTTAAACACAGGAAAACTCCTCCACCCGGAGGTTCCGGCATCAACCACAGTGGTGACGCCAGATCTGAAGGAAAAATCGTCAGCCGATACACTATTCACACCATTGGCAAACAAATTAGCTCCGGGCCCCACGAAAACATGGGTGTGGGTATCGATAAAACCGGGGGTGATGTAAAGGCCGTTTGCATTGATCACTTTCATTGCTCCCGAAGTATCAATTGACAAAGCCACTTTGGCAATATTTCCCTTGGTAACAGCAATGTCCCTGATGCCACTGATTCCACTTGCCGGATCAATCAGATGACCGCCCTTGATGAGCAAATCATATTTTTGAGCCGTAGCTGAATAAAAAGAGATGATCAGACAAAGCCATGTTTTTCCTACTATTTGGCCAGGACTCATTTTTATATCTTTCACAGCTCGTGTTATTTGGCAGTTTCTTTCGAATCCCAGGCAACTCCGCTAATTCCGTTTAAATCCCAGACAATCCTGCCTGCACGGATGGTGAGTTCGACTTCCAGTTTTTTATCACCATCAAGTCGCAGTCGCCTTACATCCAAATAACCAAATGACCCTTTTCTAAGATTGAATACCGCTAAGTCTGCTTCCGAACCCACCGACAGGCTTCCCAGTTCGGGACGTTTGATGACCTGCGCAGGATTCCAGGTAACCCGAAGGATGGCATCCTGCAGAGACATCCCCATGGCAAGGAATTTGGATACTACATTGTCCAGACCTTTCATTCCGCCATTCATACTATCAGTGTGGAGATCGGTACTGATCACATTGGGCTTAAACCCCTGCTGAAATGCAGGGATGGCCTGTATCCAGGAAAAAGCACCGCCTCCGTGTCCAACGTCAAAAATCAACCCTCTTTTCTGGGCTTCGAAGACAAACGGCTTGACTTTACCTTTTTCGTCAACGATTGTTTCGCGGTCAGCACCGCCATTGGCAAATGTGTGTGTAAAAATATCTCCCGGACGCAGGTAGTCCTTAAATAGTTTTTCAATGGACAGGGGTGGTCGATGTTCTCCAAAATCCACCATAACCGGAACATCGGCAAGCTTTCCAGCTTCAACAGCTTTTTCGACTTGTGCGTAATCACCCCAGTAGTGTGCCGACTTGATGCCGACGATGTATGCAGGAAAAAGTTTCTTTATCATATTCGCAGTCATGACCGGATTCATGTCCGTCTGATCCTGTTCCTCAAACCGGCTCGCCATTCCCGTACCGACGATGTTCAGAAATGCCAGCACACGGGTTTGAGACTTATCAATCGTCTGCGCTTTGAACTTGCGAAAGTTCCTCCACCCCGACGATCCCGCGTCGACAACCGTAGTTACGCCTGTACGAAAGGTGAAACCATCAGGCGGGAGACTAGTAAAACCATCTGCAATGTAGGCATCGGGCGTATTGCCGCTGAAAACATGGGCGTGCATATCAATCAGGCCGGGGGTTACGTAAAGACCTTTAACATCCACTACCTTTTTGGCGCTCGTAGCAGGAATATTGGTGGCGACACGTACGATTTTGCCCGCAGTGATGGCCACGTCCATTGGAGAGTCAATGTTGTTTTTCGGATCAATAACGTGTCCGCCTTTAAGTAGCAGCTCGATTTCCTGAGCCAATAACCGGTCCGAACCAAACAAAAAACAGAGAAGCAATGAGAGAGCAAAGGTTTTCCGGAGAAAAATTGAAAATGGCATCTATACTAAGTTTAGGAATGATTGGGATGTCAAAATTGATCTAATCCCGCTCCTCAAATTAATGACACTTATGAGAAATTGGGAAAATTGATCCTGAATTCAGCTCAAATCTAAAATCCGGGGTTTCAATTGATGATTACCTAAAACGAAGGAACCTCGTGAGAGAAAATTATCCCGTCCAAATTATTACCCAATATAGCACGCTGGAAGCCAAAATGGAAACTTTCAGTAAGATGAATGCCAAAAATAGGAGTTGATGCTGATATAATCGGATAGCGCTTACAAGTCTCCGGTCGAAAGGAAAAAAGAGATTGACTTTTTCAATATAAACGAGAGACATTTTGCCTTATCGTCACTCGAATTGGCACGCTTCAGGGCAAAATTAAAATGATCATTGGAACCCGCAAAACTAAATCAAAATGTGCTCAAAGGTGACATTTAAAAAAAAGAAAAAATCTGCTAAAATATTTACAATATGTTCTATATCAGTCCCTAAAAGCAATGAATTTAGGTTTTTCTTCGCTAAATTTCGATCGTGACTTGTGTTCTGATTTTGTGAAATTCTTAGGGAATTTTTGAGGGGTTAAAGGGAAATCAAAATTGACTAGGATTGTAAGGCAAGTTCTTAAATCAGCTTTTTACGACCGATTTGATATGTGTTTTATTCGCCACCTGCAATACGATTTATCACCCTTTAATCAATGAAAAAATGCCAGAACCCAAACTCAATCTCACTAATGAAGATCTTCTGAAAAACCTGGAAGAAAAATCGGGTATTTTCCTGAAAACGGAAGCCGAGTCCTATGTAAAATTACATCCCGTAGGTCCCGACGAGCCAGCCTTGCCAGAACCTGCAAAAATGGTCAACCTGGCAGAAAATTTCAAGCATCTTGTAAAAACGAAATGTTTTGACGAGAATCTGAATACAGGTTTATATATCCGACTCAAAGAACTAAAGGAAATTATTGCGGAATTCGAACTGGAACACGGTGGAATTGAAGCAAACAAGCTGACACATGTGCAGGTGACTTTCGGATTCCGTCAAGCCAAAAGGGACCCCGAAGGAAACGAACTTGACTGGAATTGTCTTCATTTGATCATGCAGGGAGCCATTCCCGTTCCTGAGTTCGAGGCCGCGGCAAATATTGACCAACAATTGATTGGTAAAGACCCGCTTAGAGTTTCGGCCAATATGTACTCAACCTATGATGGTGATGAATCCAATTACGTGGGACCTAAGCTTGGCATCCCGCCCTTTGGGCCAAACGGTGCGGCACCTCCGGCAACCGCCTGACATACATCGTAATGCCGCAGAAACACCAGACGTTTTTCGGAACAAGAAACTCTTTCCAATGAAACTCATTGATTTTGCTACATACCTGGTAGCAATTGCCATGTATGCCGTAGTCGCGCCGATTGTGGTTGGTTCACTGTTGTTCAAATATCAGCCCAAGGCAATAAGAATACTTCTTGCTGGGCTGACGGTGATTCTGATAGTAGATGGAATAATGTATTTATCTGATTATCAAAACAAAAACACTTTCCTGTATGTATTTTCCGTGATAGACGTGGCCATGGCGTCAGCAATGTTTTCCGTTCTGACAAATCGTCAATTTGCCCGCAGAGTTATTTATTTAGCCAGCGTTTTAGTCATCGTCCTAATCGCATTGGATGCTCTTTACTGGTCAGGTCTGACTCAAAACGGGTACTCCAATGCAATCGGGAAGGTTTTTATCATCATCCTATGTGTGTTTTACTTGACAGAATTCATGCAGAATGAGGAGATTCCGCGATTGAGGGACCAACCCATTCTTTGGATAACCGTTGGATTTCTAACGTATAACCTGATAGGTCTGTTCGATGTTTTCAGTACACAGATTGTGAGCTACTCGCAAAGTCTTTACATACAATTTTATATGTTCTGGTCCATTGTGACGATTTTCATGAACGGCTGCTTTTTGTTTGCTTTCTGGCAGAGCAAAAATATGGTAAACCATTGACCTGAACATTGATATAGCTTATGTTTTGGATAAAAAACGCACGTTGCAAACTCCTCTTTACCGGTATATTTTTGTTTGTCCTTTGCGTTGATACCAAAGGTCAGAAAACAAGTGCGTCTGCAAAAATCCTCAACATCAAAGTGCTCAGCATCCTGAGAGACTCGGCGTTCATTATGGTCGATTCTTTGTCGCCACACCCTACATTTCCATATGATCAGAATTACCTGATGTTTCAATTCGTGAATACGAACGACTCTACAAAAAAATCATTTTCATACCTTCTTGCCGGCCTTGACTATGAATGGATTACCTGTCGCAGCTGTTCCCAGGTCCAGTATGCGCATCTGGACGGAGGTGAATACATTTTTAAGGTAAAAAGCCTCGAACCCGGAGCGGAGCCTGCCGTTTATTCCTTTAAAATTGCAGGAAATATCTGGCATCAATGGTGGATTGTGCCCATGTTGATGCTTTACTTTTTATTCATCATCGGGTTGGTCGTGTACTTTTTTGTTCTGTATCAATTTCGTCAAAAACTGAAAGAGCAGCGATTGATACATAAAGAAAAGATGAATTCCATGACGGAACTAACGACAGGTATTGCACATGAGATTCAGAACCCGTTGAATTTCGTAAATAACTTTTCTGAATTGAGCCTTGAACTGGCCCAGGATATTAAGGGAGAACTTGACAGTCTGGATGTTAACGACAAGGACAGGATCTATATCGACGACATGTTATCTGACCTTATTCAAAACCAGCAAAAGATAAACCATCACGGACAACAAGCGGGCAGTATCGTTAAAGGTATGCTGGAACATTCCAGGGTTACTTCAGGCGAGAGGGAATTGACTGACTTTAATCAGCTCGTCAACGAATATCTGAAACGATCCTACCATGGATTTGGCACAAAGGAAAAGGATTTTAAAGTCGAATACGAGACCATTGCCGATGTCAATCTGCCCAAAATAATGGTGAGCCCGCAGGACGTTGGACGTGTGCTGTTAAACATTTTCAATAATGCTTTTTATGCGGTAAATGAGCAAAAAAAGCAAAAAGACGCATCATACCTGCCTAAGGTTACAGTATTTACAGAACACACTGACAAAAAGATCGTGATCAAGGTAAGAGACAACGGAACCGGCATTTCGCCAGATATACTGGATAAGATCTTCCAACCCTTTTTCACCACCAAACCCGCTGGTCAAGGAACTGGTTTGGGGCTATCTCTCTGCTATGACATCGTTACCAGAGGTCATAGCGGCGAGATGTATGTAACAAGCCAGGTAGGACAGTTTACCGAAATTACAATGCGTTTCCACTACGGATAGATCTCGATACTCGAAGCGAACCGTTAATTCAGTTTTTTGATCCACATATTTTTGACCGAAACTTTAGTCGTTGCCTCTATTTCTATACCTATCATCCCGGACTGATTATTAGAGGATTTGGGATCATCGTCTACCATGACCGCCATCACCTGCCCGTTGATGATGTGGATAAAAACACCACCTCTCGCAATTACGGTGTATTGGTTCCAGTCGTTCATTTTGATGAACCGGGCTAAATCTTTACGATCACCCACATTTCCCATGAGGCGTTTGCTGGATTCTCCGAACCCTTCCACCACCTGGCCTCTCCAGGCAAGGATACGCATGGGCGTGTTTTCCGAATAAAACTGACCTGTCCATACCGGTGTGCTCGGCCAAAAATCCGCCTGTGGGCCTGTCATCATCCAATCTAGATTTACCGGCCCGACATTCGCCGTAACGTTCGGCGCAATTTTGGCAAGCCAGGGAAGTCCCGTTTTGCTCCTGTACTGTATGCCGCTTCCTCCTTTACCTTCTACTTTTATTTCAAATTTGAGTGTAAAATCTTTCGCCTCCATTTCTCTGTAGACAATGTAGCTGTTGCCACTAGGGTTTTCGATCGTAGATTCACCAACAATGGATCCATCTTCAACGCGCCAGAATTTTGGGTTTCCATCCCAGCCTTTGAGGCTCTTTCCGTCAAACAACGATACATATCCTACCCGATCATTGAAATCCATGGAATCAGGTTCCGTAAACGACATCCCTCCAGTTTTTGGAGCAGGCTTACTTACCGGCGTCTGCTGTGCAAAGGTGCTAATGCCAATCAAGGTAAAGCACAGGATCAGGTATTTAGTGATCATGATTTCGTAAAGTTTAGGAGAATGGGAAGGAAAAATCTACAGTTTCCAGAAACCTCGAAGAGGTTATAGAAGTAAAGCTGTAACCATCTACTGGTTACTCTATTTTGTTATGACTATGGCAAGGCCGAATTCTGATTCGCGTTGGTGCTCTTTTTCTGAACCACCTTAGGAACCCAAGTTCACCAGAGGTATATGTAACTTAGGTTCTCCAAGGTGTCTAAGATGGCCCGCATAGGGTGGTTATTTTTTTGATGTTTCACTCAGAACGTAGCGATTTTACCGGGTTGGCCAGGGCTGCTTTGAGCGACTGATAAATAACAGTCAGCCAGCAAATAACCAGAGTGAGTACACAGGCAGCGATAAAAACCCAGGCATCAATTCCAGTTTTGTAAGGAAAACTTTCCAGCCATTTGTGCATTGAAAAATAAGCGATCGGTATTGCTATCGGGAAAGAAAACAGAACCAGACGTGTAAAGTCTTTTGAAAGCAACAACACCACGCTGGAAACTGAGCCACCCAATACTTTGCGAACCCCTATTTCTTTCACCCGTTGCTCGGTGGTGAAGGTCGCCAGACCGAACAAACCAAGACAGGCAATGAGAATCGTAAGTGCTGAGAAGACCGTAAAGATCTGTCCGCGAAGCTCGTCGGCGTGATAAGCTGATTCGAAATCCTGATCCAGAAAACGATATTCAAACAAGCGATCGGGATAAATTTCCTGCCACTTTTGCCCAATAAACGACAAGGTTTCGGCGGTGTTTTTGGTTTTGATCTTAACGTGAATAACCCCATTGCCACGATTATACATCATGATCAGGGGTTCGATAGGTAGATAAAGCGAAGTCTGGTGAAAATCGTTAACGACTCCTACGACCTCTGCCGTGGGGGGAGGGTTTTTACCATCTGCCGGAACCGTCCCGAGCATGATCTTTTTGCCGATCGGCTGCGCCCAGTTCATACGCTTAACCACCGCCTCGTTGATTAAAACGCCATTGCTGGTATCGGCAGGGAACGCCTCTGAAAAATCGCGCCCTTTCAGAATTTTCATACCCATCGTCTTGATGTAGTCGTGGTCGATCCTGGTTGGCCGAAATGGCATCTCCTTCATACCCGTACTGGATTCGACCGTAAAAATCACGCGCCCGCCAATGTTGCTGACTGGCGAAGAAGCCGAAGCAACACTTTCGATATTGGGGTTATCGATCAGCATCTTCCTGAGCGCGTTGTACTTGTCGGGCGCTTGCCTGTCCTGGTAATCAATCGTCAACACCTGCTCCCGATTATAACCCATATCCTTATTCCGCATGTAGTTGAGCTGCTGGTAAACGATCCAGGTACAGATCAGCATGACAAGAGAAATGGAAAACTGGGTTACGACAAGTGCCTTGCGGAAAAAACCTCCTCCCCTTGCTTTAAAAGAGCCTTTCAACACATCTGTCGGCTCGAAAGCAGACAGGTAAAACGCCGGATAACTCCCGCTGACAAAACCGGTAAATATCACAATCGACAGACCGATCAGGATGAACTGCGGAGTCAACAACTGCATGTATCCTATTTCTTTTCCAGAAACGGTGTTGAAAAAAGGCAGTAATGCAGCTACCAGAATCACACTTGCACCGAGAGATATCAGCGTAATTAATACCGATTCGGTCAAAAATTGTGCGATTAAAGCGCCTTTCAAGGAGCCCATTACCTTTCGTAAGCCAACCTCTTTGGCCCTCTTCGCAGATTGAGCGGTTGCCAGGTTCATATAATTGATACTGGCAATCAGCAGCATGAAAAAAGCGACCGCACTGAATGTATAAACGTAACCAATATCTCCATTGGATTCTCCTTCGAGCTTTGAGTACAGGTGAATGCTCGTCAGCGGTTGCATTTGATAGGTGATATGAATGCCCATGCGCTTGAAGATGGAGGACATGTACTTGTCGTACAATTGCGGGAAGCCTGCTTCAAGTTTTTTGATGTCAGCATTTTTAGACAAAAGAAGGTAACTGCTAATGTAAAATCCACCCCAGCCATCGGCCCGTCGCTGAAACTGATTTAATGATAAAAGTACATTAAAGGTGAAATGAGAATTTTTCGGAACGTCTTCAATGACACCTGTAACTTTATACGAAGTGGTATCGTCCGTCCTGAGGGTTTGCCCCATGGCACTGGCATTCCCGAAAAACTTCCGCGCTACTTTTTCTGTTAGCACCACGCTTCCTGGCTGGTCTAGTGCAATTTTCGGGTCTCCTTCAATAAATTTATAAGTAAATACGTCAAAAACAGTGGAGTCCGTAGAATAAACATCTTCTTCATAAAACCGTTTTTCACCCTGACGGAACATAACCCTTCCATTGCCAAAAAACCTGACATAGTTTTCCACAAATGGATAATCCTGCTTAAGCGTTTTCACCAGAGGCGGCTGCGTACTAACCCACCGGTTGATTTTATCCGGTTCACGGATATACGAAACGATTCTGTAAATCTGGTCCGCCTTTTTGTGGTACCGGTCGTAACTTAGCTCGTCGGTCACATACAGCAGCAGCAACATACCGCAGGTAACACCGATCGTCAGACCGAAAATATTGATAAAACTGTAAAACTTATCCTTGACAAGGTTACGGTAGGCGAGTACCAGATAATTTTTTAGCATAAACAAGAAGGAAAGGACGTTAGCCACCCCATTGCAACTTTTATGCCATATTTTTAAAACACTGATTTACAAATAATTAAAAACGAAAAGTGTTCGTATCTGAACACTTTGTGTTCGGATACGCATTTTGTTCGAAACTTAAAATACAGGCTGATTGGAACAGATCAACGCAATCGCTTCATGGAAACCATCCTTATTTTTTGCCGAGTTTGCTCATTAAAGCGGACAGCGGATAGCCTATGTTCAAACTAAGGAGCCTGTTTTTTGTTTTATCATCTCCCCGCGCCGGATCGATGTTAAGAAGACCCAACTCATATACCAGACTAAGTGAAAATCCCTGTGGCATTTGATAGCCAATCATGCCGTTCAATCCAAAGTCAAATCGCTTGTAACCAAGATCTTTGTCAAAAGCAGAAAATGATTCGTTGTATCCGGTGCCTTCGTATTTACTCTTTCCCCAGAGCCCATAAGCGACATAGATTCCAGGTCCGGCAAACACACGCCCCTTATCGTTGGGCAGCTTATAGTTATAGAGCACGTAGCCCATAGGTTCCAGATAAGCCATGCGGGTTTTAGAACTTCCGTAGTCATCCTTTTCCTTACCGCCTTTACCCACCAATTGCACACCATACAGCAAGCTGACATGGCTCAGAAATGGCGCCTTTTCCGGATCAGAATCTGGTCCAGGCATACTCGTGTTTGCAGCCATCAATGTTGACGGGTCAGCAGGCTTTACGAAGCGACGTGCATTTTTACCGTAATAGTCAATGATTTGGTCAACCATTCCCTGGTTGTGAAATTGTATTGATAGATTCATTATCAGTACATCTCCGGGGTGATTTCGCAGATTCTCGAAGGAAGGGCCGGAAAGTCTTTGACGAGCCAAGTCGAGAGAAGCGGAGAGAAACGCCTGAATTTTCCGATCGGCATCGGTCGGGGTTGGTGTCGGTAACATTTGCCCCAGAACAAGTTGGGTAGAAAGGCAAGTCAGCAGTACCAGTAGCGCACAGGTGAAGTTTTTCATAACAGTCTTAGATTTTGAGGTTTAGTCTACTCCTTCCGGCAAGACCTTAACACAAATTTCAGACACTGCAAACTCCTGTGAAATAGTTAGTTGTAACGATTTTGTTAATGACTAACCGAGGTTTCCCCTCCCCGATAATCATTACATTACCTATTCTTGTTCCACTGGTAAATAATCTCCCAAATCTGTTCAGAAAACCCCTCTACCGGGCTTGGAGAAAAAAGTTCTAGATTAGGCCTAGCATTATACAGGTTATAAATCTTTCCCGATTCATTTACCACCTTCTGAATCCCGGGCAGATTTGCATTCCAATCCTCTTGGGGTGCTATTACGCGTACGGGTCGTGGGGCAATGCACGCAACTAACTCATGAAAATCAAACGGTATTCTATCTTCGTTCCCCACAAAAAACCCCAGACGTGGTAACAGACCATGAAGGTGAGAAAAACCGCTGATGCCTTCGATCTTTTCACCGGTCCCGGTAGATTTCATTGGGGTAAAACCTGATATCACGACACTTCCGGCAATCCGTGTGTCAAGAGCCGCCGCGTAAAGCCCAACAGTTCCGCCAAGTGCGTACCCAACTGTGTAAATTTTGTGCTTATCGATCATTCCCAGGTTTTCCATCGCATCCACTGCGCTCTTTACGTCGGCAACCATCTGTCCCATTTTTGACCAGTGAGGATGCCTCTGATAAAATTTTGTTCCTTCTTCCGCACGGTTACCGAATCCCAGCATGTCAAAGGCAAATACGGAATAGCCTTGTTTAATTAAATTCTCAAAAAAGGGCTGTATCGAGTACTGATGATCAGTAGTCGAAAATCCTTTGGAATAGTCGTATGGATGCAAATAGATAATTAGTGGGAATTTTGCACTTACGCCAGGCTTCACTTTGCCTTTCGGATAATACAGATTCCCATACAAATAATCGCCAAATCCGTGATATGGAGTCACCTTCATGACACCCATTTGAGCAGTTTCAGCGGGACGGGGCAAAAAGCTCCCAAAGTTGTCTTCTCCTTCTCCGCCCTTTTGCATGGAACGAGGGCCAAGATTCGTTACAAGTCCTGGCTGCTCACCCATAATCCAACGTATTTGTTTCAATAAAGCCTGTCTTTTGCTATCCCAGTCACCCACTGACTTTATACTTCTGCCAGCCTCCATCGATAAAATGCTATCCAAGCCTATTACGGGCCAGTTCAATGGATTGATATCCTCTTTGGAGATTCTCTTCCAGTCTTCAAAATCGTAATTATAGAGTAATTTATTTTCAGGTTTCGGGCCGCCACGCTTAAAAACGTAATCAAAGAAATCAAGATAATCTTCGATATCCCGCGCGGAAGTTCCATGATACCCGTTGCGAAAACGAATAGCCAGGTTATCTTCAGCTCCCAGGTAACGATAAACCCCTTGCGCAGATTTGAATGCCTGCTCCGCACCCCATGGATTGCTTGCAGACTCCGTCGCCGAAGTACTGATCATGAGCCCTCTGGGCGCAATCAGCGCCATATAAGCGTTTTGGTCGACTGGTAACTTATTCTCATGATTGACAAAAAACCGCAATCGCGGATGAAACCAGGCTGGTTGGGCCGATGTAAGCAAAGCAATGTCCTCTACTACATATTTTGGTGTGGTATAGCGCCAGGGTATTTCCGCTCCGGAGCCGCCGCTGCTGGAAATCACAGCTGTGATGCGCTCATCAAAGGCGCCAGCAAGCATAGACAATTTACCATTCCGGGAATGTCCTGCAATCCCGATTTTTTTCTTGTCAACATGGAGCAATGTATATAAATAGTCAACAGCAACAAAAGTGCCGAAGGCGCGCCGCATCAATCTCGTAAAATCATGCTTACCTGCCCAGATTCTCGAATATTCTTCGGTGTCGTCCTGTATATCTGCTGTAGCGAGCACGCAGGCTGCGTACCCCCGCTTTACCGCGATCTGCGCCCATTCCCGATGATTCCATTGGGTAATAAAAACCGGAAAAGGACCCTTCCCGGGCGGTATGATCATTTCCACCGTAAGTTTCGCATCTGCCTTTGGCCCAAATTTTAAAACAACGGTTTGCAACAACACCTCCCCATCTTTTCTTTCGCTCAGCGTTGTGGCGGTCAGGTTGTGCGGCTGTTCGGGAAAATCCCCTGTCAGATAATATTGTATCTGTTTTCTTAGGAGTATGCGCTTCTTTTGCCAGTCTTCAGCTGTCTTAATCGGGCTGTATGTTCCATTTATTTCCTGGATGAGCGGATCCGGTAAAAAAGGAATAGAAGGCATTGCTTCAAAATCGGGAGGCAGTTCACCCGTGCGATTAAGCCAGTCGGTGAATGTTTTATCGTAAAACGAAACCGGCCCATTTTTAGCAAGATCTGGGGGCAGTTGGGTCAACAGCTTCTCCAGCTCATGTCTTCGCTTTGCCGAATCCTGCTTTATAATGCCCGGATTGGGATTTTTCTGAAACCCCTGCGCACTCACCACCAGGGAGAAACAAAGACCAGCAAAGAGGGCAATTAGAGAAGCAGGGCTATTGAACTTAATCATAACATTTATCAAAAAATTACTGTTAAACTGTTTTGAAGCTATTCAGACATACGCCCCCCGTAAACCCTTAACTACTGAAAACCTTAAAATTGAAAAAAAGCAATGCAGGCGCGCTCAGAGCATACCAACATTGCTTTCTGCATCCATTCACCTAACGACTACCCTCTGTCTTATCAAAGATCCGGTGGAAATTTGCCTTGTTTCGGATGATGAAACGGCAAGCCTGGTTTTGCATCCCACCAAATCCTGCTCATGTAAGCGTCACCATTTGGCAAGGCAGTTACAGCCTTTTTCAAGCTTGCTTCATTTTTGGAATATTCGTCAAGCGGATAAGTCAGCCTGCGGGGGATTTCACCATTGGTACTTCCCTTGTCACTGCCAGTCCATATCTTTGGATATCCTGTCCTCCTGAACTCCGCATAGGCTTCGTTGCTTTGGTAAAAAATCGCCAGGAATTTTTGCACAATGATCTGTTCCAGTTTTTGTTCAACGGTTCCGGCAAGTAATGCAGCTGTGGATGCAAGATAGGTTTTGACATCTGCCGCAGCGACCTGATATTGATCCAAAGATTGGCTGATACCCTTCTGATACATATCCTGCGCATTCTCAGCGGAAAGTCCGGCAAGCGCTGCCTCCGACCTGAGAAAATACACCTCGGCGCTGTTCATCACCATTATCGGATACACCGGAGACCTGAACCGGGTTGCAAGCATGGCTATATTGCCTTCCGAGTAAGTCTTTTCATTTGGTCCCAAGGCAATAGGCCTGCCACGATAACCTGATGTTCCATCCGAGGCCGGCGCGGAATATATGGTTAGACGGGGGTCCTTCAGTGCCTTAAGATTCTCAGCCACTGTTAAAGAAGTCCAAAGCGGGTAACTGTTCGTCGGATCATCGAACAGCGGGTTTCTGTTGCTGGTGTTGGCTCCATTCTCAGTCACCAAAAACGTGTTCATAGAATTCGCATCGATCAAAGGTGCCGCAATCACCTCAGCAATATGTTGTTTGGCAAGATTTGCATCCGCGTAACGAACCCTGACAGACAGCCTGAGTCGTAAAGAGTTTGCAAACCGCCTCCAGGAGTCGACATTTCCTCCCATCAGAATATCAGCTGCTCCGAAAGACGCCAGCGTCGGATCGTTATTCAATTGCGCTGCAGCTTCCTTTAGTTCTTTGAGCAGGTCTTTGTAGATTTCCTGTTGCGGCGTGTACTGCGGTTGATTTATTACGCTTTCTACGCTTTGTACTGCCTCAAAATAGGGCACATCTCCATAAAGATCAGTAAGTTGAGAAAAAAGGTATGCTTTCCAGATCCTGCCAATTGCGTGCTGATTGATGAGCTTTGGGTTGTCAGCGGTAAGGCGGATGATCTCGGCGGTATTGATCAGGTAGCTACGATAATAACTTCTGAACGGTTCTGACCAGTTGCTGTTCTGGAAAATAACACCGGATCCCTGATTGGAGTAGTACCCGGCATATTCCGAAATAACCCCGGTGGTGTAAGAGTCGAAAATCGAACTTTTAAGCACGGCTGTAAAGAGCATCGATGGCTTGATGATGTCTTTTGTTACAAGGGTGGGATCGGTGTTGATCTTTTCAAAATCCGAAGTACAAGCCGAACCCACAACCATGAGTAAACCGACCATTGCGTTTTTTATATTCCTTTTATATGATTTCATGATCACTTGAATCTGCTTGTTAGAAAGAAAAAGAAAGGTTAAAACCAACACTCCTCGTTGTGGGCATAGACAAAGTCTCATAACCCTGCGCAGCAGTATTTGTGCTGAAAGCAGATTCAGGACTTAATCCCATCATTTTGAATTGAGGATCCCTGTACAGATAGAACAGATTCCTGCCTACAACGGAGAACTTCATCGTTTTAAGAAAACTATTCTTTTTAAATAATGACGTAAGATTATATCCGATCGTCATTTCTCTCAACGCTACATAGTCGGCATCGATAACCTGACTTTCGCCAATATCACTCCACGGACCTGCACCGGCGTAATAATCCTGGGCCGGAATCACGATCGTACTTTTTTTATACTCCCCCGGAGCTGTTTCAATGACACCGTCTGCGATCAGATTGGTTCTGTTTTCCGTGAATTTACCCGTTCCCTTCGCCATTTGATTCAGTTTGGTATAGGAGAGTATCTGGCCACCTTTCCGGGCATCCACCAAAAAGCTTACCGTTAAGTCTTTCACAGTAAATGTGTTGGTTAACCCCGCAAGATAGTCCGGCTGGATTTTCCCAAGCACTTCCAAATCAGTCGCACGCTGGAATTTCCCTTCTGCGGTCAGAAGTTTATCGCCATTTGCATTTCTCATAAACCGGTAACCCACGATATTTCCGAAAGCTTCACCCGTCCTTGCCTGAATACTGGCACCGTAGCCCGGATCCATTAATGTCAGTGTAGAAATACCGGGAGCAAGAGAAGCCACTTTTGATTTATTGTGTGACAGGTTCAATGTAACATCCCAGGTTAGCCACTTGCTTTTGGAAGGTGTTGCATTCAAAAACAACTCGAGTCCGCTGTTTTTGATCTCCCCAGCATTGATCAACCGCGTTGTGTAGCCGGTTGTTGCAGAAATTTCAACAGGCAAAATCTGGTTGATCGTCGAAGAATTATAATACGTAAAATCAATGCCTAATCTGTTTTTGGCAAAGCGAAGTTCTGTTCCGAATTCAAAAGAGCGCGTCAATTCGTTTTTTAGATTGATCAACGGAATATCAGTCCTCACGTAGGCAAAGGGTTGGTCTTTGTAAGTAGTGCTGCTTGTCACCGTGTAACCCGACTTGGTCTGAAAAGGACTGGCATCGTTTCCTGCTTCAGCATACGAAGCACGCAATTTACCATAAGTGAGCAGGCCTTTATCCAAATTGAAGGCATCTGAAAACACGAAGCTGCTGGCAACCGAAGGGTAGAAGAATGAATGGTTGTTGGCCCCAAGTGTGGATGACCAGTCATTTCTGCCGGTAACGTCAATGAACAGATAATTTTCGTAGCTCAACTGACCTGAGAAATACACCGAATTCATTTTTTTGCCAAAAGCGTATTGGCGCGGCACAACGTTTCTCGTGTTACCGATGTAATATAGTCCCGGTACATTCAAATTAGTACCCGTGTTACCAGTCACTTCCTGGTGGCGGGTCAGGTGATTGGCTCCCAGCGATGCAGAGCCCGACCACTTGCGTGAAAGCTTACCACCCGCGCTCAGAAATAAATCGCTGTTGCTTTCCTTCACTAGAAACTGGTTGTTGGTGACACGGCCATTTTCTCCGCTGGTATATTGGCCAATCCGCTCAAAACGAACATCGGTGTAAAAGTCTGTACCTGATCTTGCCTGCAGACTTAACCAATTGGTAAACTTATATTTAGCCGAAATAAAGCCAATTACCCTGTCTCTGGAATCATTACCGACTAATTCGTTGACTGTCCAGTATGGATTAAGGGCTCCGGTAATACGGTTCATGGTACCATCCTCTTTTTTGTAATTTTTGATCATATCCATGTTTACGAATCTCGGCAACAGCGTCAGAGCTGTCATCGGATTTTGAGAATATGAGTTATTCTGAGGCCGGTTTGTACCTTTTTGTTTGATGTAATTGATCTTTGAATCAATGGACAAACGAGAAGTAACATCAGCAGACAACCTCAAATTAACTGTTTGTCGTTCCAGCTTGGTGTTGGGAATGATACCCTTGTTGTGCATGTCGGATACCGAAACACGATAATTGACAACTCCGACTCCACCAGATACGCCAATCGTGTTGGTCGTCGTCTGCCCGGTCTGAAAAAATTCCTTTAAGTTATCCGCAGGCTGAGCGGTGTAAGGAATCGGGCCTGCCTCTTTCCACCTTTCAAGTACAAGCGGCCGGCCATCCATTTTTCCACCCCAGTTGTCCACCAGCCAGCTTGGCCATACCGAATAAGCCTGACCATTAATTGTCGTTGAACCAAATGATCCATAATTATCATCATAACCTCCGCCCCACACATTCTGCTGGGTCGGGATCACGTTTGGCCTGTCGAATGTGATATTTGAGTTCACATCCACGCCGACTCCTTTTCCTTTTCTACCTTTTTTGGTAGTAATCAGGATAACTCCTTTGGAACCACGTGCACCATAAAGAGATGCTGCTGCCGGTCCCTTGAGTACAGTTATATTTTCAATATCATCCGGGTTGATGTTGTTGACACCATCACCATAATCACGGCCACCATCTACTTTTGCTTCATCAAGCGTCTGATTATCAATCGGTACGCCATCAACCACGTAAAGCGGCTGCCCGTTGCCGGTGAGAGAGCTATTACCCCTTATCATCACAAAACTCGATCCGCCAGGACCTCCACTCGAAGGATTTACGTGCAATCCTGCCACTTTTCCTTTCAAGGAATTGGCCACATTGGACTCACGCGCCTCGGTCAGTTTGGCGCCATCAACAACTTGTACAGCATATCCCAGCGCCTTTTTTTCTCGCTCTACACCAAAAGCGGTTACAACGACTTCTGTGAGCTGATTCGCATCCGGAAGAAGCTTCACATCGATCTGAGAACGGTTGTCAATTGAAATTTCCTGGGCTACAAAACCCGTGAATGAAAATACCACACTGTTTGCCTGAGCGGGTAGTTCCAGCGAATAGTGACCACGGGAATCGGTAATTACTCCAGTCGTGGTTCCCTTGACCAGCACGGTTGTCCCCGGCAGTGGCTGATTCTCTCCGTCGGAAACATTCCCGGAAAGCGTTCGCTTTTGAGCAAAAACAGTACTTATGCATAGCAAAAGCCACATGCAAAGTATCAATGATCTTGGGAGTAGATTGTTTGGTTTCATTAATTTGAGTTTAAAGGATTCATTATAAGGATTAGAAATCAGTGGTCATTGTAATCATTCGTCATTGTGGCACTTCTCATTGATACGGGCAAAGGAAATTCCTTTGTAAATACCCTTAGGTATTTACACCTTGATTTTAAATGGGGGTAAAAAAATATAAGTACACGCTCTACAGAGCACTCGTACTAAAAACGATAATCAATATACGTCAATACAAAATAAGAAACAGAACACATTGAGACAGTCGTTCTCCAAATCAGCAAAGCAATCTCTGCTTCGTTTCAACAGCAACTATTTAACCGCTACCTCCTACACGTGCGAGTCATAAACGCTCTCCCAGCCCATCTTCCAAACCCTCCCTTTCGGTTTCTTACATCTAAAATGCTTTTTCGATGTTCAAATATAATAATAAATTTTTATTAGCTTATTATTTTGATAATTTTATTTTTCTTAACGTTATTATTTAAATAAAAACCTTTCGTATTGTTATTATTTATTATTCCGATAGCGGATAATTTCATCAAATGGAAAATGCAATGATCGTTTGAAAATAATATGACAGGCTACCATAGCAGGCGCGGCTATCAGAACTTGGTCCCATTTAAAAAGAAAAAGGCGACAATTAGTCGCCCACATCATTAATAACCGACTTCATCAGCAAGCCGGTAAGTACTTTGGTTCGATTGACGCCTTGAAAGCAGCAACTTATTTGTTAATCGTGAATTCAGTGGAAATCGAAGGTAACGTACAGGTTTTGAAAGATTTAACTTTATTTTCCGCATGAACAGCCAATCCGTTTTGTGGAAATAACGATATTGTCCATATACCGCTCCTGATCCTGTACAGAACCGTTGTTCCAGTAATTTTCGAAGAATACCCCGTTGATCTTCATGTTTTTCTTATCACCATTCCAGTTGCCATGCCAGTTCATCCCGGTTGTTTCGCCCTGAAGTTTCCCATTGACCCAAAACTCAAATACGCCATCCTTCTGACCGGGCGTATTTAACTTCATGTGGGCTTCAATGCAAAACCATTGGCCTGCGGTAGCATCGCTATAAATATCTGTCGTGCCTAGCTTCTTGCCCAAATTCCACCTTAAATGGTCAAAATCGTTGTACTTAGTGGTTACGAGCTCACCCTGTTCAGTGACTCCGCTGGCCGGATCCATAATCAAATAGTCCCCGGAGGACCACAAATGCCCGATTGCGCCCTGTGCCCAATTACTGTTCGCCATCACCGTTGCTCGTGTAAGCTTGTCGCCACCGCCACCTTTCCATCCGGCCTGCCGTTTAAGATCCACTCTCCAGTATATTTCATCAAAATCTTTCCCAGGCAATACTCCATTTTTACTGATGTAATCTCCTGGTGCTCTTCCGATTGATTTTCTTAGTGCACCCACATCTACGTCTCCCTTTTTGAACAGGACTTTCATTCCGCGACCTCCACCCTGCCCGGATTTTTCAGAAAGTATGAACTGACCGCCTGCATCATTGTATTCAAAATACTTTTCTTTTAAGGGTATATTATTTTCAAAATCATCACAAAAAATAGTTCCTTCCGGAGCTTGCGCACAGGTGAAGCAGGCCCCGTTTGCTGTATCTGAGCTTTCTACACCTTTGTCCTTGCCCGAGCAGGAAACCAAAATTATTAGAATTCCAAGGGAGATCCGGATCATATTATCGTTGGTTTTAGGATTGTGTTTTATGTAAATGGGGAGTTAAAGCTCAAAAAATATTGACCTGCCACTTCACTTACCCTTCAGCTTAAGGATCTTCATAGCGTTTCCGCGATATATTTTATTTAGCACCTCGTCCTGCAAGCCAAACCCATGCATCGCCCAATGATAACCAGATACCTGGCGATCATAAAAATGCTCATCTTCTGTTTCAAGGATCCTGAATGTGGTTTTATACATACTCTCCTCAGTTCCCATGTCGGTTCCATACACCAGGCGGTCCGCATATTTTTCGTAGAACCGGGCGGCGGTACGGGGTATGGCGGATGTTTCTGAATATTGCGCTGCATTGTCGGCATACAGATTCGGGTATCGGTCAAACATCGCGCCCAATAAGTTCAGATCGTAAGAGCAATTCGCTAAGTGACAGGCTATGAATATAGTAGATGGATTATCACCTACTGCGTTTGTCAGAATTTTCATCATTCCCGCATGTCCAACAATACCTGGCTTATTATCCAACCGCCACTTATGCGCATTCATCAATCCGTCGTTTGTTGAATCCATTTTGGCATACATCCAGATAGGATCCGCCACGTGCACACTGATCGGAATGCCCAGTTCGCCACATTTTGCCAGAAGGGGTTTCATCCGAATGTCATCAATATGCATTCCCGTTGCTTCCACAGGCAGGGAATATACCTCACCCCAGCCTTTGTCACCAAGCTCGCCGACCCCTTTTGCGCCGACTTTGAAGCACCTTTCCAGCTCTTTTACAGCAGCGGGACCAAACCCGGGCTTGTCGTAACCTGTGTAGTCAAAGCCACAAAACAAAATGAACCGACCTTCATACTTAGAATAAACTTGCAATACAGAATCAAATGCAGGGCCTGTTCTGCCTGTCAGGAGTACGGTTTTATCCACACCAAGACGATCCATTTTTTTCACCCATTCATCTATTTCTTTTATGGTTTGGGGATACTCATGTGAATGCAGATCAATGATCGGATACCTGGCCTTTTTTATGTTGGTTTTTTCGGTTTTGTACAGAGACTCGGGCCGGTAATTTTTAAGGAGAAGCGTCGTCGCGGTTTCATCGGAAGCAGCGGTTTTGGCTCCGCCTTTTTTGTTGTCTCCACATCCGAAGAGTGTGATCAGAACTACTGAGAAGCAGATAAGTTTCATTGTCAGGTGATTTTAAATAAGCCCTTTACTTAATCAAAAATGGTCATTCAGCCAGAATATATATGGCTCCTACTGCCAGTAGCATCCCAAAGAGTACGACACCATGCGGCACCACCGAATAAAGCAAAAGAGAAATGATAATGGTAAGAACAGGCGCCAGTGCGGTAATCGGTACGACGATGATCGCTTTACCAAAACGAAGCGCATACACCAGCGTGAGCGCACCAACGGCGTTAAAAACCTGGATGATCCCTGCCAGATAAGGCCCTTTAAAACCCCAGTTAATGGTTTTTGTTGTATCAGTCATGAGAATTGCCACCGGGATAAAGGCCAGCGCAGTGACTGTCATGTAGAAAAAAATGCTTTCCGCAGTCATCCTGTCATTGCCAAATTTCATCGCAAACGCCTGAACACCCCACATGATAAAAACGACAATAGACAAAACCAGCCAGAGATAACCTGTAAAATGACTTTGGTTAGGCGATTGATACGAAAGGCATAATATGGCAAAAAGTGCCAACCCTATACCCCACCATTGCTTTCCGGTCGTGTTCTCCTTCAAAAACACCGCTGAAAGCGCAACCGTCACTACCGGAAAAAGAGAGATGATCGGAAAAACCATGTACGCGGGGCCAGTCTGCAAAGCTTGAAACAGGATCAATTGTCCCACAGCACCTAAAAGGCCCACCGCACAACCAATGAAAATGGACTTTCGGTCATGATCCAGCTTCCATTTGCCAATTTTCAGAGCTATCACAGCACACGGAACCATCGTGAGCGCCCATACACAATAACCCAACGTAGCAGGAAAGCCTGCCTTTTCAGGAATTTCAATAAAAGCACCCCAGACTCCCCAAAACAACGTAGTAATCAAAGTGTAAAGAACCCAGGGCCTGATTTTCATGTATTTGTTCGGATGTACGTTATTTGCTTTCGGGTATTGCTTTCAAATCATTTCACTCGCTTCAATACGAGTTGATCGGTAGTCTATAGTTCAGCGAAGCGTGTAGATGAAATACAACCCAACTTTCGGGGATTGTGCAGCGCAGCAGTGAAGCTAAAAATCCTGTTTTTTTGCATCTGCGACGTTTGATTCGCTAAACTACAACAGAGAAACGAAAGGTAAAAATTAAATCAGGCAATAATTTGAAATATTTTGAAAGATATTTTTTTACGTTACCTTTACTTTTGTCAACCCAAATGATGATTATGAAGATTAAAGATCTCGTTTCAAAATATTTCTTTTCCCTAAATATATGTGCAGCGTCGCTACTACTATCGACAAGCCACATCACAGCATTTGCACAGCCTTCCTCGCTAGCAACCCCGAGTATTTCACTCATTCCTTACCCAAAAGAAGTTAAACTGACTGGCGAAAATTTTGTTTTCGGGAAAAATACAACCATCATCCTGGACAAAAATGCCTCAAAAAATGACAAGTTTGCAGCAAATGAGCTTATTAAACATCTGGCCACCGTCGCAGGTATTAAAGCCCGCATCACCAATCGCCCTTCAAAAAATTCCATTAGATTAACCAGAAAAGGTGTCGGTAAAAAAGAAGGAGCGGAAGGCTACTATCTGACCGCTAATCACAATGGGCTGACTATCAAAGCATCAGGAGAAGTAGGGCTTTTTTACGGCATTCAGACCGCCATTCAATTAATTGAAAAGAAAGGATCTGAAACATACATACCTGGTATTGTAATAACCGACCAGCCCGATACCAAAGTGCGGGCGGTTCATTACGACACCAAACACCATCAGGACAAGAGGAGTTATGTGGAAAGCCTGATCCGCGAACTTGCTGCATATAAAGTAAATATGCTGGTTTGGGAATGGGAGGACAAATTTGAATATCCCAGCCATCCCGAAATAGGTGCGCCAGGCGCTTTCACTATGAAGGAAATGCAGGAGATCACAAGATACGCACAGCAATACCATATCCAGATCGTACCGCTTGTTCAGGGATTAGGCCACGTCAGTTTTATTTTGAAATGGCCTCAATTCGCGCATCTGAGAGAAGTAGCTGCATCCAATTTTGAATTCTGTCCCTTAAAAGAAGGTTCCTATGACCTGCTTGCCGATCTCTGGAAAGACGCAATGGAGGCAACACCGGGATCAAAGTACATCCACATTGGGTCGGATGAAACTTATGAACTTGGAGCCTGCGCTGCATGCAAGAAAAAGGAGGAAGAAATTGGCAAAAGCGGTCTTTATCATCTTTTTATTGACAAATCAGCAAGGCGGATAGAGAGCTCGGGCCGCGAAGTGATGACCTGGGAAGCACCGATGGGCTGGAACAAAGGACGCCTCGAGGTTTATCACCCAGGCACGAAACAACAAAAACCTGTGGTACCGCACAAGGGAATCATGCTAACAGAATCGTATGACTACGAAACGCCGGATCTAAAATTTGCGAAAGAGGCAAAATCTCTGGGATATCCGGTGTATGCCTATGATCCTAACCCCGGGATCGAACAGCTTTTTTTGCCTTATTTTTTTACAAAAGACAAGGAAGTAAGAAGGGCCGGCAGCCTTGAAAACTCTTACAAGTTTTTACAGGAAACAATGGGGAAGGGCGTCTTCGATGGCGTGATACGGACTTCCTGGGATGATTCGGGCTTACCGATGCAGGCATGGATGCTCAGTTTTGCGACGACAGCGGCATTTTCGTGGAATGCGGCCGCACCGGGCTTACCGGATTTTACCAAAACTTTTTTCAAAAACAGATACGGAAGCCAGTCCGCAGAGGTCGATTCGCTTTATTACCTTTTGAATGAAGGCGCTTATTTTTTCATGGAAAGTTTTGAAAGACGTGTCTGGGCTTGGGGTGAAATCGGTAAAACGCATATTCCGGATCTGCCAAGGGGCGACGCTTTGGAATACGATCCGTTTTGGAACACAAGGTATCAGGATAGACTAAGAAGCTCGGAAGGAATCCTTAAAAAAATGGAAACGGCATTAAATATTTGTGATAAGAACCTGGCGACCGGCGAGCTGAAAAATGAGCAGGACATTTTGGTATTCAAAACACTGGTGAATCTGATCAAGCATACTGCGCTCACCTATCAGGATCTGTCCCGGCTTGAAAATGTTATTAAATTGGCTCATCAGCAGCGGTTTACCGATCTCCCGGAGTCTTACCGGAATCTTCAACTGGCGGAAGATATTGTAAAAAACCAGTTAACAAGGCGAAAACAAGTATTTGATGATGTGCTTGAAGTATGGGGCAAAACCATGTTGCCTAAGGGTATGGCTACGGATACAAAAAAGTATTTTTTCGAACAGGATCGTACCCGCCACTTCGCCAACCGCACACCCGATATGACGTACCTGATCGTCGATGAAGAACAGCTGGGATTGGAGGATTATCTTGTGAAGCTTCGGGATTACAATCAGTTTTTTTATAAGAGGTTTATCAAATAAACACATAATTTTTAGACCAACCCCTATGTTTTCTATGATTCTATGTGGTTCAAAATTTTTTATGTGTCCGCGAAACAGCGATGCAATATTTACTAAACACATAGGCACATAGCTCACATAGCTTGCAGGGCCACACTTATGTTTTCTATGATCCTATGTGGTTCAAAATTTTTTCATTTGTCCGCTAAACAGCGATGCAATATTTACTAAACACATAGGCACATAGCTTACAGATCAACCTCTATGTTTTCTATGATTCTATGTGGTTCAAAATTTTTTTCATTTGTCCGCCAAACAGTGATCCAATATTTACTAAACACATAGGCACATAGCTTGCAGAGCCACCCCTATGTTTTCTATGATTCTATGTGGTTCAAAATTTTTTTCATTTGTCCGCCAAACAGTGATCCAATATTTACTAAACACATAGGCACATAGCTCACATAGCTTGCAGAGCCACCCCTATGTTTTCTATGATCCTATGTGGTTCAAAATTTTTTCATTTGTCCGCCAAACAGCGATACAATATTTACTAAACACATAGACACATAGCTTGCAGAGCCACTCCTATGTTTTTTATGAGTCTATTTGGTTCATTCAGTATTAAATCAACCTATTTTAGAAGCAAGAAATCTATAAACCCATGAATAACTCAAGACGTAAATTCGTAAAAAACGTATCGCTTGGCGTGGCGGCAATCAGTGCCATAAATCCGACCGCCACACTTTCAAAACCTTTCGCTGATAAAATACGGATAGGCATGATCGGGACAGGGCTCCGGGGACAGGCTCACTTGAGTACACTTCTCAAGCGGACCGATGTAGATATTGCGGTCATTTGTGATATTGATGTCCGAATGCTGGAAATGAGCACAAAGCTAATCCGTGAATCAGGAAAGTCGCAGCCTAAAGTATATACCGGCGATGCCTATGCGTACCGGAAACTGCTTGATCCAAAACTCATTGACGCGCTGATCATTGCAACGCCCTGGGAATTGCACACACCCATGATACTGGATGCGCTCTCAAGCGGAATCAAGTACATCGCCACAGAAGTGGTCCTGGGCATCACCTTGGAGGATCATTTTGAAGTAGTAAGGAGCACCGAAAGAAACAATGCCCAGGTAATGATGCTGGAAAACGCATGTTACCGAAGGGACACCCTTGCCATTACAAACATGGTGCGACAAGGGCTTTTTGGCGAACTGATCCACATGCAGGGTGGGTATCAGCATGATCTGCGCGGTGTGAAGTTCAATGACGGCGTGACCCCATACAACAGTGGCTTGGAATTTGGCGAAAAAGGCTTTTCCGAAGCTAAATGGCGCACAAATCATTCTGTAAACCGGGACGGAGATCTATATCCGACACATGGAGTAGGTCCGCTGGCGGTGATGCTGGACATCAACAGGGGCAACCGCTTTGAATCACTCTGTTCATTTTCCACCAAAGCACGCGGGTTGCATAATTACATCGTAAAAAAGGGAGGTGCAGATCATCCAAACGCCAAGGCGTTGTTCAAACTGGGCGATGTGGTGACGACGCAAATCAAATGTGCCAATGGCGAAACCATTCTACTTCAACACGACACCAATTTACCGAGACCATATTCTCTTGGGTTCCGTGTTCAGGGAACAGGCGGTATCTGGATGAATCTCAATAAGGGCATCTATATTGAAGGGCAATCGAAATATGATCATGAGCGCTGGGATGATGAGAAAGAATGGCTTGACAAATATGACCATCCGCTGTGGAAACGCTGGAGTAAAGAGGCATACTTAACAGGACACGACGGAATCGACTTCTTTGTGATGCATGCTTTTGTTGAAGCCGTGAAACGAAAGAAACCCACACCCATGGACGTCTACGACGCGGCGAGCTGGAGCGCGATCACTCCGTTGAGCGAAAACTCTATTGAATTGGGTAATGAAACCGTAGCCTTTCCCGACTTTACGGGAGGAAAATGGATGAATAGGAAGAATGATTTTGCCCGGACGGATGAATATTAGATATTGATAATCAACGATTTGATACCAAAAATTCCATACTGGTGCGTTCAAATTTCAGCAATGAAAGGTGAGCGCGCCGTTATATTTTTGAATCTTCGCTCGACAACTCTATTAGCTTTTTGATCTCATTCAAGGTGACGCCCCAATAGAATTCATGGTGTTTCAGAATGATATAGTTGATCAGGTTGCTCAGAGTCAGCGTGACTAGGGTTTGGTTTCCCAGTTCGGTCAGCACAAACCTGATCACCGAATAATTTTCAGCGGCATCCGGCAACTCGGATAAGGTACTCCAGAAGGTATATTCTAAAATCTGGTCCGGCATGTATTGCAGAATTACACCTTTGTTTTCAAAAGCCAGCCCGTGCAAATCACCCCGAAATACAATAGAGCGACCCACTTTCCAATCTGAAATAATTTCTACCTCGGTGTCCAGCATCCACAATTTAATTTGTTCAGGGTTGGCCAGGGTGCTCCAAACTTTTGGAGTCGGGGCGTTGATTAGTGCTTGTTTGGTTAGGGTTGCCTTTTGAGGATGAATCATTGACTTACAGGTTACAACGGAAATAATAACCTAAGCCTCTATTTCTTGGGACCCAAGTAAGCCGCAAAGAAAGCAGCGACAGATATAAGTATCAGAACTCCAGGCACTATCATTGCGTACATTTCTATCACAAAAAAACCTCCGCCGCTGCTCGCATCAGGTGTACTGAAAAAATCAAACATCAGCCGAATGGCAATTACCAAATATATCGCAACAATAACCCAGTAAAAGATCGTACTTCTCCCACTTTTTATCGTCCAATGCATTATTTTGAACAGAAACAATACGAAAATTATTTGTATTATTATTAGCTCCATATTTTCGGTAATCCAAATTTCAATTAAGAAAGGCACCTCAAAATGAGACACTTAAAAAAACTCACTTGTCCGCATAGTGACCCTTGGCTGCGACCACATAAACTGTCACTGTTTCTTCAATAATTTGATAAATCTTTCGGTGCTTCTTGTCTATTCTCCTTGACCAAAGACCCGCCAAGTTGTGTTTGAGTTGCTCGGGCTTAACAATGCTATGTTATGGATCTTCACCCAGCTCTTCAAGTATCCTTTCGATTCGATTAACTATCGCCTTGTCACCCGATCTAAAAGAAAGGCTAAATTTTTGCCTTATCAGAAATACTCAGATGATATCTGCCCATATATTTTTAAGGTCCCGTATCGTCGTAACCCTTCCCGCCCTGACATCCTCGATTCCCTCCTTGATAGCATTGAGAATTTGAGGGTCAGAGAAAAAGATATCCGTTTCGGTATTCTCATCAATGGGTGTAAGCAATACAGACTTTCTATTTTTACCCCTGTGAATGATTACACGCTCAGATTCTGCCATATCTAAGTAATCCTTTTGCTTTTCACGAAATTCCCTTGCAGTTATAATTCGCATAACGTGTACTTTTTTGTGTACACAAAATTGGTAAACTAAATTGTGAGCTACAACTCAGTAATAGGCATAAAAAGAATCCTGTTCAATATTCCCTTTTTCAGATGATCGAATAGGATTAAAACAAAAAAATCAAAAAAGCCTATTTCGGGCAATTCAGCATCATTTCATCTTATTATCAATGAAAGCTCACCCTACGCAATAATCACCTTAACCCCAGCACTTTCCAGCTTCTTCTGATCCTCTACCGGTATACCATCATCTGTGATGAGAATATCGATTGCGGTGATCGGGGCCATGAAAGCGAAACTTCTTTTCAGGAACTTGCTTGAATCCGCTACGACGATCACCTGCTTGGAAATGGATATCATGACGCGGTTCAGGTGGGCCTCCTCCACGTTAGGTGTAGACAGGCCGTATACCACACTCAGGCCGTCAACAGCGAGGAACAATTTATCGCAAAAGTAATTCTTAAAGCTTTCTTCGGCCGTTGACCCGATCAGAGAGAGTGAGTTTTTCCGAAGAAAACCTCCCGGAACGATAACATTCGCTTTCGGATGCTGCGCCAATTGATCGGCGATATTGAGCGCGTTGGTGATCACGGTCAGCTCGGATAGCGTAGAGAGATTTTTGGTGATTTCCATGGTCGTCGTGCCCGAATCCAAAATGATCGTATCACCTTCTTCTATCAAAGCCGCCGCGGCCTTTCCAATTCGCTTTTTCTGTTCGTAATTCTGTTTGTTCTTATCCGAGATGGCAAAATCAGTCCCTACCCTGTCGATCTTCATCGCTCCTCCCCTCGCCCGGATCAGTGCATTCTTCTGTTCAAGCCGCTTTAAATCATTACGGACCGTCACTTCACTCACCATCAACTCCTTACTCAGTGATGTAACGTCCACCTGGCCCTTTTCTTCCAGCATTTCCAGAATGATCACTCGTCTCTGGACTGTTGATTTTTCTCCGGCTTTCCTCATAAAATAATGTGTTTCCCTTTTAAATCTTGCCGATCTACCGCAGACCGGCCTTTAGGTTATCTATTGATTGTAAAAATAAGCTTATTTGGGTTATTAATTTCGTTTCCTTCACAAAAATGTGCAAACGGCCTTGTTAAAAAGATAATTGCTAAATTTATTTGCTATTTACGAAAGGAAATGATTAGTTTTGTTTCACTAATGAAATGAAACGAAACAAACTATGTCGTCAAAAAGCAACGTATTAAAAGATCAATATAGCATTTCAAAAGAATTACTAGGATTTACGTTATCCGAACTGCAAGAGAATGAGGGGTACCTTACGGCAAAAGAAATAGCGCAGCAACCCAAGCTCTGGCAAAAAACCTGGCAGCTTGTACACGATCAGAGGGAAAAGCTCAGTGCTTTTCTTAACACCGCCTTCATTCAGGATTCATTGACAGTCATTCTTACTGGTGCAGGCACTTCTGCTTTTATAGGAAATGTATTACAGGGGCCATTTCAAAAAAATACCAACAAGATCACGAGGGCCATTGCTACAACAGACCTTATACTGCATCCCGAACAATATTTTAACAGAAAAGCGACCCTATTGATCTCGTTTGCCAGGTCGGGTGACAGCCCTGAAAGTGTTGCTGCGGTGAATATTGCAGATGAGTTCTGTGAAACAGTATTCCATTTGATCATCACGTGCAATCCTGAGGGGCAGCTTGCACTTTCTTCCGAACATGGCAAAAAAAGAACGATGGTTTTCCTGCTTCCACCAGAAGCCGACGATCAGAGCCTGGCCATGACGGGCAGTTTCACCTCCATGTTGCTTGCCGGTCTGCTCATATCGAGGGTTGGCGAAATCAACCGCCTTCGAACACAGGTTGACCTCCTTTCGCTTTTCGCAGAGAACATCCTTGAAAATTACATCGACAAGCTTCGAAACGTTGCCAAACTGGATTTTCAGCGTGCAATTTTTCTCGGATCAGGCCCTTTGCAATCCGTTGCCAATGAATCTGATCTGAAAGTGCAGGAATTGACCGATGGTAACGTGATCTGTAAATCCGACTCGTTCCTTGGGTTCAGACACGGGCCCAAGGCTGTAATCAACTCGTCAACCCTCCTCGTTTACTTATTTTCAAATAACGCGCATGTGTATCAATACGAAACCGATCTTGTCAAAGCAATTGGGCTGGGCGAAAGAGGATTGTATCGTATCGGAGTGATCGAAACAGCAAAAAAAGACATTGATGTGGACATGCTCATCGAATTGTCCCCGACTGGCGAGTCGGTAGATGAAGAAATGCTGTCGGTCGTTAGCGTACTTCCGGCACAACTCATCGGGTTCTATAAATCGCTCGAACTTGGGCTTTCTCCCGATAAGCCATCCAGGGAAGAAACCATTACCCGTGTAGTGAGAGGGGTAACCATTTACCCTTTCCCTGAGTAGTAGTAATAAACTTATCAGGATATAGAATCTGGCTTGACGTTAGCCCGGAATAAACAGAAAAAGATCAAAAATGAAAAATTTCGACGTATCGGTAATCGGTGAGCTCAACATAGATTTTATTCTGAATCAGATCGACTCTTTTCCCACCATTGGCAAAGAGATTTTATCTAAACAAATGGACGTTACGCTGGGAAGCTCATCTGCGATTTTTGCAAGCAACCTGTCCAGTCTGAACACAAAAGTTGCTTTTATCGGGAAAATCGGGAATGACCCCTTTGGCGATCTCGTCATGATGACGCTGAACAAAAATGGGGTCGACACCAACGCCATCGCCCGAAAAGAAGAGTTGAAAACCGGAGCAACTGTTGTGCTTAATTTCGGAGAGGACCGGGCCATGGTCACGCATCCAGGCGCCATGGAAGACCTCATTTTCGAGGATATCGACTGGGAGACCATCGTCAGTTCACGCCATTTACACCTTTCCTCCTATTTTATTCAAAAGGGAATCAGAAAGGATATCGGGCGGATTTTCAGGCTTGCGAAACAGGCTGGATTAACCACCTCTTTCGATCCGCAGTGGGATCCTTCGGAAGAATGGGAAATGGATCTGGAAGGCATTCTGCCTTATGTGGATGTGTTCATGCCCAACAAAAAAGAGCTTTTGAATCTTACCCGAAAAGATACTTTACAGGAAGCCATTGACGAGCTCAGGTCCTTTGCCAACGTCATCGTTGTAAAGTTGGGTAATGAGGGTTCCGCGCTTTTTACCGACACCGAAGCCATTTTTCAACCGGCCTTTGTTAACGACCAGGTTGTCGATGCAATAGGAGCCGGTGACAGTTTCAATGCCGGCTTCATCTACAAATTCATAAACGCATATCCACCCGAAATCTGCCAGGAATTCGGAAATATGACGGGCGCCTACTCCACAACTGCCTCAGGCGGTACCGGCGCGTTCGTTGCCGGTGAAAATATTCTTCAAAATGTTAAAGAAAGATTTGGTTATGCCGAAAAGCAACATGATTAAGAAGCTAAGGGAAATGCAGGAAACCAGTTCCTCTCTGCTTGCGACAAATTTTTACAATTATGAAACGCTCCGGGGCATCATGCAGGCGGCATCACATTTAAACCAGCCCATTATTTTGCAGCTGACGAAGAGCTCCATTGATTACATGGGACTGTCTGTCGCGGTGAATCTTGCCAAATCCTCACTTGAAGAGTACCAGGTTGAAGGCTGGCTGCATCTGGACCATTCCGGATCCTATGACCTTGTCCACGAATGCCTCGACGCCGGTTTCGATTCGGTGATGATCGATGCGAGTGAAAAGCCTTTTGAGGAAAATATGGCTGTAACACAAAAAGTTGTCGAACTTGCCAGCCGATACGGTGCCAATGTAGAAGCTGAGCTGGGTTATATCGCAAAACTTGGCCAATCCAAAGAAAAAACCGGTTTTACTGATCCGGAAGAAGCAAAGTATTTTGTAGAACAGACCGGGATCAATTCCCTTGCCGTGGCCATAGGGTCCGCGCATGGGTTCTACTCCCAGGAGCCCAAGCTGGACATTCAGCGCCTGATGGAAATCCACGCAGCTACCCATGTTCCGCTTGTTTTGCATGGCGGCTCGGGGATACCTGGTGCCAGCCTGAAAGAGGCGATTAAAAACGGGATCTGCAAAATCAACCTGGCTACCGAAATCAAAAATATCTTCATGCAGACCCTAAAGAACTCCATGGCACACAACGAGGATATTGATCTGCGAAATGTATTCCCATCGGCCATAGATGCTGTATCAAGACTTGTAGAAGAAAAGCTGGAAATTGTAAAAAACTAGTTTTATGAAAAAATATCTCTATTTTGGATTACTACCTATTCTTGTTCTCATGCAAAGCTGCGCGGAAAACCGAAATTCAGATTATTACAACCTAGACGACTTCGCTACCGTGGAGAAATACGACTCCCACGTGCACATTAATTCCTTCAATCCTGCTTTCCTGGATTTTGCCAAAGAGAACAATTTTCGCCTGCTAAGCCTTAATGTGGCTGCTCCGGAGTATGTTCCCATCGAAAAGCAACAGGATTTCGTAACAACACATTTGAAACAATATCCTGATCGCCTTGCCTACACCACCAGCTTTCATATTGAAAATATTGACGATAAAAACTGGCAGGAAAACACAATCGGCTACCTGAGCGAATCTTTTGCCAGAGGCGCGTCAGGCGTGAAAGTCTGGAAAAACATCGGTATGGAATTCAAGGATAAGAGAGGGCAGTTTGTCATGATCGACGACCCACGCCTTGATCCCGTCTGGGATTTCATCGAAAAAAGCAACAAGACGCTCGTCGGTCACCTTGGAGAACCAAAAAACTGCTGGCTGCCTCTTGAGAAAATGACGGTAAAAAATGACCGTGAATACTTCGCCGGACACCCGGAATACCACATGTACCTGCACCCCGAATTTCCTTCTTATGAAAAACAGATCGAAGCAAGGGACCACATGCTCGAAAAACATCCGGGTTTGAGATTCGACGGAGCACATCTGGGCAGCCTGGAATGGAGCCTGGACGAGTTAGCCAAAAGACTGGACAAGTTCCCAAATATGGCTGTTGACATGGCTGAACGCATTTCGCATATTCAGTACCAGGCGGTCCAGGATCATAAAAAAGTGTACGATTTCTTTATCAAATATCAGGACCGGCTACTGTACTCAACAGACCTGGTTTTTGATGACAGCCAGGAGGCAAAAGAGACACTAAAACATGCCGGAGAAGTATGGAAAGGGCATTGGGCCTTCTTTACTTCGGATCAAACCTTGGAAGCACCGGAAGTGAACGAGAAGTTTAAAGGGCTGCATTTATCCAAAACCGTTATTGACAAACTTTACAGAAAGAATGCAGAAAAGTGGTTTCCGATACCAGCAAAACCATAGCAAAAAGATGGCACTATTGTACAACCTGCTTGCTTTTCTGACGACAATGCTCTTCACCGGCTTAAACGGCCAACAGACGAAAACAATTGAAAATAATAAACTGATCATTCGAAAATCGGATGATTTCAAGCTTTCGGGAACAGGCTCGGATCTCCATTGGAATAAAGCCAGCTGGACAAACATTTCAGCCTTAAAAACCGATCCGAAAAGCTACAATACGAAAGCAAAATTGCTATATTCCGACACGGGCATTTATTTTCTGTTTTTTTGTGAAGATAACAAGCTCACGGCCACCATGCAGGCCGACTTCCTGGACCTTTGGAACGAAGATGTGATCGAGCTATTTATCCAGCCCGACGAATCCATTCCGGCATATTTTGAATATGAATTATCCCCGCTCAATTACGAGCTGCCCATCACGATATACAATGAAAAGGGGAAGTTAAACAGCTGGATTCCTTTTCATTATGAGGACGACCGAAAAACCCGACATGCCGTAACAACACGGGGTGGCGAACAAAAAAGAAACGCAAACGTCCACAGCTGGACCTCCGAAATATTCATTCCCTACAAGCTGCTTAGACCGTTGATCAAAGAAATACCTTCATCAGGTTCAAAATGGAGAGGTAATCTCAACCGCATCGACTACGACAAAGGCGAAACTTTATGGGCCTGGCAACGCAACAGTGGCGATTTTCATGAATACGATAAGTTTGGAATTTTCCAGTTTGAGTAATAAAACACAGCGATATGAACGAAAATAATCAATCAGATATCCTTTCCGCACGTCGTGATTTTCTAAAAAATTCAGCAAAAATGGCAGGAGGTGTTTTACTGAGTTCGGCTTTGGGCAATACGGCAGGTGCATGGACACTAAACAACGATCCGATCAAGATAGCGCTCATCGGTTGTGGAAGCCGGGGCGCTGGTGCCGTATTGAATGCACTGAGTGCGAAGGGAAACGCCGTGTTGGTAGCTATGGCAGATGTTTTCAAAGACAAACTCGACGAAACCTACGACACGCTACTGAAAGTAGGCAGGATCAAAGACTTTGTAAAGGTACCTGAGAATCAAAAATTTGTGGGTTTTGACGCCTATCAAAAAGCGATTGCTTGCGCAGACGTTGTGCTTTTGGTGACACCTCCGGCTTTCAGACCGTTGCATTTTGACGAGGCGATCAAAGCCGGCAAACATGTTTTTATGGAAAAGCCGCTTGCCTCCGATGCACCTGGAATACGGCAGATACTCGAAACCGGCAAGGAGGCTTCAAGAAAGAATTTGAAGGTTGTGGTGGGTTTGCAAAACCGTTACGATCCTGGCTATCAGGAAATGGTTAAAAAGATTAAAGAAGGTGCGATCGGCAGGATCATATCTGCTACCGATTATTACCTGATAGGGCCTGTGACGCTCATCCCGAGACAGCCAGGCCAGACGGAAATGGAATTTCAGATGCGCAACTGGCGGTATTTCAACTGGTTGTGGGCTGGGTCTCCGGCTGGTTTACAAATTCACAATACCGATATCGTGAATTGGGTCAAAGGATCTTACCCGATAAGAGCCCAGGGAATGGGCGGTCGTTCTTCACTGAAAGGCCCGGACCAGGGTGATATTTTTGACCATTTTTACATCGAATACGAATACGCCGACGGCACGAAACTGAATAGCCAGATCCGTCACATCAGCGGCACCTGGAACAAGGGCGGCGCTACCTTTCAGGGAGCGACCGGCTCGGCGAGTCTTCAGGCTGGGATCAAAAACGCGAAAGGCGAACAGATCTGGCGAAACCCCAATAAGGATTCAGAAAATGCCTACCAGATCGAGCACGACGTATTATTCGCCGCGATCAGAAATAACACGCCGCTGAATGACACCGAATGGGGCGCTAAAAGTACGATGACTACCATCCTGGGACGCATGGCTGTTCACTCAGGAAAAATGGTGGAATGGGATGAAGCGTTGAACTCACCCCTCACCCTGCTGCCCGAAAAATTTGCGTGGGATGCAGAAGCTCCTGTAAAGCCCGACAAAGACGGCAATTATCCTGTCCCGATCCCGGGGCTCTCACCTGTTTTGTAAAGGATCATGAGAAATCTGCTTACATACATGCTGCTTTTCAACATTTACGTCAACAGTTGCTATTCGCAGAGGTTACCTGCACCGGACGCAAAGCAATTGGCCAAGGAAGGATTCAAATCTCTTTATAACGGGTCAGATCTTGCCGGTTGGGAATTGTTACCGGGTCATCGTGGGCACTGGACTGCCCGGAGCGGCGTCATTGATTACGATGGAAAAAGCGAAGAGAAAGATAAGTGTCTGTGGACGACAAATTCCTTTTGTGATTTTGTGCTGATGGCTGATGTGAGACTTACCAGAAAACCCGAATTGGCCAAAAGTCCGATTATTCTTGACAATGGAGACAATGCAAAAAATGCAGACGGGACCAATAAGGAAGTTGAAATTCCATACAATGGGGACACGGGAATTTATCTGAGAGGCGATTCAAAAAATCAGGTGAATATAGGCAACAGATACATCGGATCAGGAGAAATATATGGTTATCGGGTCGATACGGCGCTTTCGGCTAAAGTTCGTGCAGCTGTTACACCAAAAGTGAAAGCAGATAACCCACCGGGCTCATGGAACCGTTTTTTCATTACGATGAAGGGGTCAAGAATAACCGTGAAGCTCAATGGAAAAATGGTGGTAGACAATGCGCTTCTCCCCGGCATAGAAGCTTGCGGAAAAATTGCACTACAGGATGATCATGCGGACAACAATATTTTTCAGTTTGCCAATGTTTACATCAAAGAGCTCAAATGAGTCATTTCAAATGGTAGGAAGAATTATTTTTTCGAACGTCAAATTAATGCTGATCCTGGCCGGGAACCTGTCTTTATTCCTGACAAAGACAGATGATTTGTATGCGCAATCATCTGTCGCCAAGCAGATCCAGACCGTAATCGACAAGGAATATCAAAGCCTGGAAAATCTATACAAGAACCTGCACGCCCATCCTGAACTGTCATTACAGGAACAAAAAACAGCAACACTGCTCACCCAGGAACTGATAAAGGCGGGTATTAAAGTCACAACAGGCATAGGAGGCTACGGCATCGTAGGGGTGCTTGAAAATGGGCCGGGGCCGGTTGTTTTGATTCGCACCGACATGGACGCATTGCCTTTGAAAGAAAATACTGGGGCAGATTTCGCGAGCAATCAGGTCGCAAAACTTGAATCGGGCAAAGAAACACCTCTGATGCACGCGTGCGGCCACGACATGCACATGGCCGTGTGGGTGGGTGTATCCAGGGTGCTTACGCAGCTCAAAAAAGAATGGAGAGGAACTGTCATTTTTATTGGTCAGCCTGCCGAAGAAAAGGGCCTGGGTGCTCGTGCTATGCTGGCAGACGGGCTTTTCACCAAGTTCCCAAGACCTGATTATGCGTTGGCATTACATGTAAATTCCGCTCTTGAATCGGGCAAAGTTGGCATTTGCAGCGGTTATGTACTGGCCAATATTGATGCCGTTGATATCCTCGTGAAAGGCAAAGGCGGTCACGGGTCAGTTCCACAGCTTACCATAGATCCGATCGTGCTCGCCTCCAAAATGGTCCTTGGTTTTCAGACAATTATTAGCCGGGAAATAGCACCACAGGTTCCCGCACTGATCACGGTGGGTTCAATACACGGTGGCACCAACGACAACATTATCCCCGATGAAGTGAAGCTTGAACTTTCGATCAGATCGTTCAGTGACGATGTTCAGAAGGCGCTTGTTGAAAAAATTAAGAGGACTTGCGAGGGCATTGCGTATGCGTCGGGTGTAGAAAAGCAAAATTACCCCGTTGTAACCATCAGAAAAGAATATACGCCGGCCGTGTACAACGATCCGGCCCTTTCCAAAAAAATAGGTGACAACTTTACAAAGTTACTCGGAGAAGAAAAGATGGTTGTTTTATCACCGGAAATGTTTGGCGAAGATTTCGGATGGTATGGAAGGGAAAAGCCAGCCATTCCAACACTCATCTATTCCCTCGGCTCTGTGAATCCAGAGAAAATGGCTGATGCAAAAAAGAACAGTCGAACCATTCCCTCTACGCATTCTTCTGCCTATTTGCCGGATTTGAAACCTGCCTTGCAAACGGGCGTTCTGAGTATGGCATCGGCGGCGATGTTGCTGTTGACAAAGTGATGGGAGCTGTTGGACGTTAGCTCTTGGCTTTTAGCGGTTGGCTGTTAGCTTTTTAGAGGGATTAAAGAGTCGACCACTGCTTCAAGGTATTATTTGGTAAGCGCGTCACGTTGCGGTTTTGAACACCGGGTTTGGGTTAAAATGACTTCAAGCTCATTTCTGGGAAGAATTACGGAAGGAGCAAGTATTTGAAGGGTTCTCTTACCTTCGTAGGTAGAAATCATTCTGATTAGCAAGATCCTAAAACCCTTGAATAAAGCTCTACACTTCCGCAGATTTGTAATAGCCATGTTGCTACTACTCCCTTTCCATGAATCAAAGTCTCAATCCTGGCGCCCGGAGTTTAGAGTTCGGATGGATTATGATTTCATCATTCCAAAAGAAACAAATCTAATTGATTTTTTGAAGTTCAATGCAAAATTGTACCCCGATTCTTGTAACCCCAGGATGTCCATGTTCTATTTCAGAATTAACCATTTGGGCTTGGTAGACAGTTTGTATAGTGAGGGAAATTTCGACACCAAAGAGAAAGAAGCTATCAATCAAAACATTTTGAAGACAAATAGAAATTGGATTCTTCCTAACAACACCAAGGATAAAGATAAATGCTGGTTTATTTATCCATGTTTTATTATCGGCGGATTGGATAATTGTGATATTAGGGCGCAAAAAAAACGTGAAGAATTGTTAGTGCTCCGAAGTCTTCTATTCAAAAAAGCGGCTCGTGAAGATTCATTGGGTAGATATCTTTTACCACCCAATCTTCCTCTTGTCAATATAAGAAGGTGAGTGTTAGGAATCATTTTAAGAGAGAGGAGTTTTATCTTAAACTTTCTCAATGTGCAAGAAAATGTCACAATGCCGTTGAAGTACATTTAGCGGATGAATCTTTCAAAACGAGAGACATCAGAGATTGAATTCATTCAAAACCGCCGTATCCGGCCTGTGAAAACTAAAAATATATTTACCAAAAAGTAGCCATAAAAAAATGAAAACCAAAGTTGCAGTCATATTCGGAGGAAATTCAGCTGAGCACGAAGTATCATTAAAATCGGCAACCAATATCTACAATGCCATTGATACAGCAGCGTTTGCTCCACTTTTATTGGGTGTGGATCGGCAAGGAAACTGGCAGTTTAATTCCCGTTACAATGACAGCAACATCAATCTTAGCGAAGACGACTATTTTGCAGCTGCGTCCTTTGTCTATTTGAAAAAGGCAGATCAAAAAGTCGAAATAATAGATTTGGCCTCAAATCAGATTTTGGGATCTTTCGAAGTTGCCTTCCCGATCATTCACGGAACTTTTGGCGAAGATGGCACACTTCAGGGGATTTTGAAGTCATTGAATGTGGCGTATGTGGGTCCGGACGTTTTGGGTTCTGCAGTTGGCATGGATAAAGAAGTTGCCAAACGACTTTTAAGAGACGCAAATATTCCAATCGCCGCGTTTTTCACACTTTACAGACATATTCCAAACGCATTTTCTTTTGAGGAAATAGAAGAACAACTAGGATTGCCACTTTTCGTGAAACCGGCGAATGCAGGCTCTTCGGTTGGTGTAAGCAAAGTTACCAACCAGAAAGAATTTGATCGTGCTGTGTCTCAGGCATTTATTTATGACAAAAAAATTCTGATTGAAGAAGCTGTTTTTGGTAAAGAGGTAGAGTGTGCAGTATTGGGAAATGAGGAAGTAAAAGCGTCCGTTCTTGGCGAAATTATTTCGGGAACCAACTTCTATTCCTACGAAGAAAAGTACACCAATCTGGACGGCGTACAAACTAAAATACCTGCTGAAATCGACCAAAATATTTCTGGTATAATCAGGGAAACCGCGGTGAAGGCATTTAAAGTTTTGTGCTGCGAAGGCTTGTCCCGGATCGACTTCTTTTTAAGAGCGGATAATACTTTTGTTCTGAACGAGATCAACACTTTGCCGGGCTTTACAGCAACCAGCATGTATCCAAAACTATGGGAAAATACGGGGCTTTGTTATACAGATCTGCTTACTGAATTGATTGGCCTCGCCGTTGCCCGGCAGCAAAGGAATTTAACCATCGTTACCGAAAAGTAAGTGAGAGGCATGACTTTAGGTTCTAAAGCCGTGGTTTGTGTCCTAACAAACCACCTGTGCATCTCGTTTGTGGGGACACAAATGAAGCCGAAAAAATTTGTTGCCTCAAAATTACTTATCAACGCAAGATTCAATATTCCAACTATTTGTATGTAAATGGGTCTTTATTATAAATCGCAAAACGACGTTTTATATGCGCTTTATTGTCAGGGCTCCATTTTACTTTATTTCAATGTTCGTCCTCGCTTCATCATGCTCAAAAGAAGGCGAAGAAGATTGTGGGTGCAATGGCTCAACCTACCGTACCCTTGAAAACCAACGAGCCAGATACTCAGGCAATGGTGCTTTTGTCGTACCAGATAGTGTTGCAGGTTTCCTGCAAGTATTGGCTTGTGATGTGGACCCTGGCTGGGAGGTAAGTAAAGATGAAAAAAGCTGGAATTACACCATCTCGGGCAACATTAAAAGGACGTGCCTGGGTCCTAATCCGGAGTTGGTAGTGCCGCGTCCGGGTGGACCGACCCAGATTACACATATCAAAAAAAATTGAACAAGGCGTGTACTAAAGCCGTGGTTTGTGTCCTCACAAACAACCTGTGCATCTCGTTTGTGGGGACACCAAACGAACGCGAAGCCGCACATTGCTTTTTTTCGACAAATTGGCCAGTTCGTCAGGATCCTTTAGCTCGTCATAAGTTTTGTTCCTGACCTTTTTTGATTCCTTTGAGTAATCTTCAATTTTCGGTTCTAAAGCCGTGGTATGTGTCCTCACAAACAACCTGTGCAGGTCTTCTACTTTTTTCTTGATAAAAAAGTAGCAAAAAATCAAGGCAAAAAAATGCTTCCGCCCACAAGCCCACTCACACCCCGCTTTTTTGCCAACCAACCGCACGCGTTCGTGCAAGCCGTCAATTCAGAGCTTGCGCGTCTACACAATGGCTCGTTATATTGAAGCCGTGGTTTGTGTCCTCACAAACAACCTGTGCATCTCGTTTGTGGGGACACAAACTAAGGCGAAGAACCTACCACTTCAAAACCAAAGTATCACCATTTAATTTCTGCTCACTAATCAGCCTTGTTCTCAAATTGCGAATCAACGCATCATTCTGCTTGTTGCCCGCGATATCGTTCTTTTCGTTGGGATCATTTTTTAGGTCAAATAAAAGGGTTTTCTGAATTTTTGGATAGTAAATGAGCTTGTACCTGTCGGTTCGTACCATGCGCTGGCGGTCCATGTAACAGCTATAAATTTCCTGGTAGTTGCTAATCTTACTTTTGCTTTTGATCAATGGAAGCAGGCTATTGAAAAAGACATGCTCCGGTTTCGCTACCGCCGCCAGCTCGTAAGTGGTTGCCATAATGTCTTGAAGATAAACCTGCTGATCTCTTTTTTCGTGCTTCGGTATACCAGGTCCGGTGACGATCAAAGGCGTGCGGACGCTGTGATCAAACATATTTTGCTTGCCCAGCAATCCGTGATGCCCGACAGCCAGCCCGTGATCTGAGGTGAAAAAAACGTAGGTATTTTCAAGTTTTCCGCTGGCTTTAAGTGCCTGAAGAATCCGTCCGATTTGCCCGTCCAGATGTGTAATGCTGGCATAATATTCCTGAATGTGCTTTTTAACCGCATACGGAGTTCTCGGAAATGGCGCCAGTTGTTCGTCACGTAAATCAGTACCGGAGCCCATCGCTTCTTTAAAAGGATACTCGTCGAGATAACTGTCCGGCAAAATAATCTTGTCAACCGGGTACATATCGACAAATTTCTTCGGGGCCTGCCTTGGATCGTGTGGTGCGTTGAAAGCCAGGTACATAAAGAAAGGAGACTCTTTTTTACTGGCTTCGTCAATAAAGCCAACTGCATCATCCGCGAGTACTTCGCTCCAATGTTTTCCACCTTTCCAGAAACCGCCATTTTCTTCATCCCATGGCTGCCAGGCTGTGTCACTTACGGAAAGTGGTCGGTTATATCCTTTCGGAGTCTGGCTCGGCATACCAGGTCGTTCGTGTATCACATGATCAAATAACTTGTTCACGTCCGCACCCACATGCCATTTTCCAGTCATGTAGGTTTCGTAGCCTGCTTTTTTCAACTGCTGGCTCCAAAATCCGTCGTTGGCCATCAGCGCTGCCAGTTTCTTTTCCTGTTGCTGCGCCTTCCAAATGGGAAGTCCTGTTACCAACATCGTACGGCTCGCTACACATACGGCGCCATGCCAGGCACCCATGTTGTAAGCATGCGTAAATGTGGTACCAGCACCCACGAGGGAATCCAGATTGGGCGTAATGATCTGTTTGTCACCGAGCGCGTGAATGGTATTGTAGCGTTGGTCATCAGAGTAAATAAAGATAATATTGGGTTTGGCCATAGCCGATTTCTCTTTAAAAACAGGTTGAATATTGCTGCTCGTGATGATCGCAGACAGTGCTAGAGTCGCACCGACGAGCAGGCTTTTTGCGCCTGAAATCTTTTTTCTTATTTGAATTTTCATTTTCATTTCCAGATTAGTCTCATATTTTGGAACATGAAGGCATAAAGAAAAGCCGAAGTTTCCAATGATTTTTTGGCGTTGCTTGCTCCATGGCCCGAATTAATATCTATCCGAAGTAAAAGGGGATTTGCCGAAGATTCTCCCGATTTAGCCTGGAGTGTAGCCGCATATTTAAAGGAATGTGCCGGCACCACGCGGTCGTCATGGTCGGCTGTGGTGATGAGCATTGCCGGGTATTTACCGCCTTGTTTTATGTTATGCAAAGGGGAATAACCGTAAAGGCTTTTAAATTCCGCAGGATTTTCGCTGCTTCCGAATTCGGGCGCCCAGCTCCATCCGATTGTAAACTTGTGAAAGCGAAGCATATCCATCACTCCGATTGAGGGAAAAGCTACTCCGAAGAGTTCTGCCCGCTGATTTATAACGGCACCCAATAATAGCCCTCCATTCGACCCGCCCTGAATCGCCAGGCGTGGTGGAGATGTGTATTTTTCACGGATCAAATATTCTGCGCAGGCAATAAAATCATCGAACACATTTTGTTTGTTTAGCTTGGTTCCCTGCTGGTGCCACTGCTCCCCATACTCGCCGCCGCCTCTCAAATTAGGCTGAATGTACACGCCGCCCTGGTCAAGAAACGCGATCCGTGTCGGGCTGAAAATCGGGGTCCAACTTACTCCAAACCCACCGTAAGCGTACATCAACGCCGGCGCTGTGCCATCTTTTCTGAAGCCTTTTTTGTAGATAATGGATGCAGGAATTTTCGTTCCGTCTTTACTTGCATAGAACACCTGCTCAACTGTGTAGTCCTCAGGATTGAAAGACACCTCGGGTTTTCGGTATACAGCGCTCTTTCTTGAACGGATATCATATTTAAAAATGGTCGGGGGGTAATTAAGCGAAGTATAACTATAAAATACAAAGTTGTCGGCCGCTTCACCGGTAAAACCTGTTGCGGCGCCCAGAATAGGCAACTTCACTTCATTTTCTAATTCTCCCTTCAAGTTGTAAACGAGCGCATTCGTACTCACATCTTTGAAATAAAGTGCAAAAATTTTGCCGCCTGCGGCTCCCGTTCCCTGAAGCGATTCTGACTTTTCAGGCAAAAAATCCTTCCAGGTATTTGTTCTCAGATCATATGAAATCACTTTACCATTGGCCGCATTTTCATTCGTTTCAAACAAAAAAAGTTCATTAATATTGGTGATGAAATTGTATTTGAATCCCGAAATCTTTGGCTTCACCGGCAAAAATTTGCCTTCACCACGTCGCATTACCCACAATCCATTCCCATCCTTTCCTTTGCCTCGGTCTTTTACGTTAAGCAAGGCAAATTTTTCATCCTCTGTAGTAGTTATGTTGTGAAATCGCTGCGGATTACCAGGATCGGAGAAGATCAGCTTATCATCCTGTTGCTTTGTCCCGAGTGAATGATAAAACACCTGGTGATTCTCGTTTTTGGCGGCCAGTGCTGAACCTTCCGGTTTTGGATAACGACTGTAATAAAACCCATTTCCCTGCCAACCGACCGTCGATAATTTCACCCATTCTATCTTATCGTCCAGGAATTTGAGCGTTTTCATGTCCATGATCTGATATTCCCACCAGTCAGATCCGCCTTTTGAAAAACCCAATACGGCATGATATCCGGACTTCGAAAGACTGAAAACCACCAACTTTGTTGTACCATCACTGGAAAGTTTATTGGGGTCGATAACCGTTTCTAGCAAGCCACTCTCCCCTTTTTGCCGATACAAAACCGGCTGGTTCTGCATGCCGTCATTCTTGTAAAAGTAGAAATAATCGCCTTTTTTGCGCGGTGAAAGGTATTTGGGATAACTATTGACCTTTTCGAGATCAGAGTAAATTTTATCTTTGAAAGTGATTTTGTCCAGATAACTGTAACTGAGCTCATTCTGGGCCTTGATCCATTCTGCGGTTTCTGGTGAACGATCATCTTCCAGCCAGCGGTAAGGATCAGCCACCTTCACGCCATGGTAATCGTCGATTACATCTACCGTTTTGGTTTTGGGATAATCCAGGGCGACCTGAGCCAGGCACCAATAGGCGGTAGTCAGCAACAGAATAAGAATTTTTGTAATGATTTTCATTCAATCTACTTGATCTTTTTGTTTCATCCCTACGGGATTTTGATATCACCTCTGATCCCCTTTCCTCCGCACGCGGCTACCGATATGGTATCGCTGCGCGATTTGATTACAGAACTATTGCACATTTTTTATCTAAAATACCGTTACGCATGTAATATCGGTAGGCACAGTGTCAAGTCCGAATCAAATTCAATTGCCGTAGGCATGTAACATCCTGAACAAAACGTTAACCTTTAACAATCATCCCCACCTTCCTTAATGTTTCAGCATCACCTTTGTGAATACCACCATCAGGCAAAGGACCAGTGTTCAGCAGCAGATTCATATTGCGGGTTTTCGCGTCTTTGAGCAATTCTAAAACTTCATCGACACCAAGATGCTTGCGTTTCCCTTCATTTTCAGGCTCATAAGACCACGCACCGCGCTGCATGGTGCTGCAGGTTTCATTATGCTTATTTTTATGTGCGTCCCATACACGGTCCGCGAGCGCTGCCGCCTTATCTCCGTACAATGTTTTCACTTTGTCTGACAGCGAGTTAGCCTTTCTTTCTGGTGCTGCAAAATCTTCTGTGCCGGTTGCGCCTTGCTTGAAGGATATCAACACATGTGGACTCAGCGAACGGATGTAAGTATAGATCTCTTCCATGGGAAATATGTCTGCGTTGGCATAAAGACCCATAGCCGGATCGAACCAGATCCCAGCCGGATTGTACTGGGTGATCAGCTCTTTCAGTTGGGCTTTTACATAAGCAATGTACTTCGGAAAGTCTTTAAGCGACTTGTATTTGTATTCCGGCTGGGGTTTGTCGTACTGCGGACGGTACATTTCCCATCCATCTTTATTGGATGCAAAATATGGATGATGCCAATCAGCGGCCACGGAATAATACAGAAACAGACCAAGCCCCTTTTTCTCACACGCCGTTTTCAGCTCTCCTGCCAAATCGCGCTTTGCAGCTGAATGGACGCTGGTGTAATCCGTTTGTGCCGATTTGAACAAGCAAAAACCGTCGTGGTGCTTGGCCGTAATATTTACATATTTCATTCCTGAATCCACAGCCAGATCCGCAATGTAATCTGCGTCAAAATCCTTCGCTGTAAATTCATTTTTTAGCTTCACATAGTCGGCCACCGGAATTTTCTCCATATACTGAACCCAGGCGCCACGGCCCCAGATGCTGTAAAGCCCGTAATGCATGAACAGCCCGTAACCTGCATTCTGAAACCAAGCCAGCGAAGCCTTTTTGGGATCCGTCTTGTACAAATCGCTGTATCCTGACAAATAGCCTGGAATCACCAAACCCGGACGTTCTGCCGCCGTAAGTAAATGTGGGGCCAAAGCAGCCGCACCACCGATAAGGGAAATATTCTTTATAAATTCTCTGCGCTCGTTCATCGCTTTTTTGGATTGAAAATTGATCTTTTGTGAGACGTGAGATGTAAAATGTAAGATGAGGTCTCTGAATAGAGAAGCAATTTCTCCTTCTTACTTTTTACTTTTTACTTCTCACTGTTTACTTCTATCCCTCCTGCTTCCGAATTGCCTCCACTACCTTTTTTGCCAGTGCTTCGCTGCCTTCTTTTTTGAAATGCACGTTTTTAGGGAGTTGTAATGCCGCCATGTCTGGTAAAATAAAGGCGTACAGATCATTGACCGGGATTTTGTTCTTCCTGATGATCTTTAGTGCCACTTTATTATAATCAAGTACGTCCGTTGCAATGCGCATAGGACCGTCTGGCTTATCGGGATAGGGAGTTGTTGTGGCCCAAATCAGTTTAGCCTTTGAAGCTTTCAGCTTTTCAACAATCACTTCCAGGTTCTCCTTATATTGTTTCAAATCTGATTGATGCGGATCTTCCAGCTTTACACTATTTATTCCGGTTACGGGATTTACATGTTTCAGATCGTGTAAACCGAAATTGAAATGAATGACGTCCCAGGGTTCCGTACCGATCCATTTGTCGATTTTTTGAACACCAAATTTGGTGCCCTGACAGTTTTCAACCGGGTGTTCTACGTAGGCTTCGTCTTTCATCATTTCCTTCACGTGCGGCGTATAACCCACTGATATAGAATCGCCGATAATGAGAACCCTTAATAATTTTTTCGACTGACTTTGAAAAATGCCGGGAACCGATACGGCTAAACCAAAAAATCCCGCCTGTTTGATAAATACTCTTCGTGATGTTTTCATCGTATTGTTTCTCAAAAATTCTTAATGATTCCAGTGAAGTAAATGCCCACATTATTCCACGATCAATTTGCCCCGCATAACCGTATAGTGGCCTGGAAAAGTACAGACAAACGGATAAATCCCCGGTTTTGCAGGTGCATTGAAATAGATTTTCTCCGAGGTGTCCGGTTGCAATATCGCTGTGTGAAAAAGTACCAGATCAGAATTCGGAACATAATGATAATCAGGGCCTTTAATACCAAGATCCAGAGAAAGCTTACCGACCTTCTCCACGGCATCGCCCGGCTTGGTAATAACCAGATTGTGCAGCATGTCGTCGTTGTTATTGAAAATAAGTTCTACCTTCGTGCCGGCCTTTACCTTCAATTCTGCTACATCAAACTGAAGACCCGGTTTTGTTCCAATCGTCAAAGTCGCTTCGGGGCCCGCTTTCCATGAATTAGGAATTTTGTTTACTCTTTTGGGATCAGCGTTGATATCGTAAGCTTTTGCGCTTGCACCATTATTAGCTAATAATGACTGCGTTTTGACGCCACCGGGAATATTGTTCAGTGTGTAGTAACCCCGGTCATGCAGCAGTACCAAACCGCCTGCCGATTTTACGCCTGCCGCTTTCACTTCATGAATGTACCCCTGACGCAATCCGTGGATAATAAGCTTTGCCGACAGTTTATCTTTGGACAAAATTACCTGATGCACCATCGCAGTTTGCTGGTTGATGGCCTTGCTTCCGTACGTACTCCAGTAATGGTAGGTAAAACCTGTAACCTCGTAAGATTTGGCATCCGAAGCGCTGACCAAATCGACCGGCCGGGTGAATTCGATCAGAAAACCATCCGGCTGTGCTTTGATGGTCTTCATTTCAAAAGGCAGTTTCCCTGTCCATCTCAGTTTTTGTAACCCATATAATTCGGGACCGGTGGAGTTCCAGCCACGGCTGGTCATACCCACAAACATCGCATTGTCTGCTCCCCACTTCAACCGCAAAACACCCGAAGAAAAACCTTCCCGGAATGGAAAACAGGCTCCCTGATATTCGCCGTTCACCTTTTCCAAAAACACTCGCATGACCTTGCTATGTCCCTGATCGCCAACGAACATTTGCCCTTTGAAAGGCCCGAAACCACCTTTTGTCGTGTCGGGTAAAATATCAGATGTGGAAACGCCCATCAGTCCATGAGGGAACCAGACAGCAGGCAGTTTTAATCCCGGAACGCCGGACACCTGCTCATGCATGGGCAAACCTGTGTTAGGAACATCACCTGGCTTTAAAGACAGCGGCGACCCAGGCTCACCGGACCATTTCAGTCCTGCCGGATTGCCTGCAAAAGTACCCTTTTGTAAATGTGTCATCCTCCCCGATCCCACCCAATCGCCCTGGTTTTCGGTGTAGAACATATCGCCCTGGCTATTGACCGCAAAACCTGCCGGCGATCGGAGCCCTGTAGCGATGGGGGTCATGTCTCCTTTCGGGGTAATTTCAAGCAGCCAACCTCTCCACTTGGCCAGGCTCGCGCCACGCCCTACCCATGATAAATTCAACGTTACCAACAAGTTACCATTCGCAGAAACAAGCGGACCGTAGGAATATTCGTGATAATTGCCTGATAATGGCCAGGAATAAATGGCTTTGAACTGGTCTGCTTCACCGTCGCCATCAGTATCCTGTAACCTGGTAAGCTCACCGCGTTGTGACAGCAAAAAACCTTTATCAGTATACGACAACCCAAGTGCTTCGTGGAGCCCGGAAGCAAACTTTCTGAAGACAGGCTTTTCGTTTTTTTTGAAATACGGGTTTTCCAATATCCACACCTCGCCTCGCCTGGTACTTATTCCAAGCTGATTCTTTTTGGTAAATGCCATTCCACCCACTTCAAGAATGACATTTTCAGGAATTTTGATCGTCTCAATGCTATAATACTTTGATTCTTCGGCAGTGTCGGCAGGATAACGTAAAACAGCGGCGATGCTGTTGATTGGGGCCGCAAACATTAAGGCTGGCAAGACCCATACTTTGACAAGCGATCTCCATTGCTGCGGCCATGATTTGATCTTTTTATTTACCATAGTAAAGTATATTGTATCACCTGAGGGCCAGTGCTTTGCAAGGGAATAGTGAGTTTTTGATCATTTCCCGATCCGCTCAACACAGGTTTCGGTCCCGCCTTATCGAATGTTAAATAATATTTTTTGTCATGCATCGCGTAAGAGCCATCGGGCAATTGCTCGATATGAACGCCGGACGCCACTTTGAATGAGAGGCCGGCTTTGCTGTTGATCATCACTTTTCTGGTCATACTTCTTTCTGTAGCCGAAGGTGTAATTTTGTCGGAAACAGTGACACCGTTGATCAGATAGCTGAACGTAGGCAGGCCATTTTTATCAATGTTATATTCTAAAAATCGGAAGGAACCGATACTTTTTTTCTCGTTTTCCAAGATTTCAAAGTTCAGTTCATCCCCCATTCCTATCACAGTCCCCAGCGGAACTGCTGTTTGCTGATTTCCACGTCTGTGCCACATACCGGTGGTTTCCATAAATGCGCCGTCCCACATTTGAAATAAGCTTCCCGACGACAGGTCAATGGTAAAGCTGGCAGCTCCTTCCGTTCCTACGGATAGGCAATGGGTCCTTTTATGGTCTCCTTCCTGAATGAAACTACGTTGAATAAAAGATTTGTCCCCTTTCGGACTGATCAGGATCGGATCAACTGGCGGCTCGTAGAAAACTGAGCCCTGAGCATGCAAGGGATGTAAAGCCATTCCCGGCCCTTCAACATACAGTGCCAATCCTTTTCGCCAGCCGATTAGCTTATTGTGAACCAAAGTAAATTTCACTGGTCCCGCGCTGGCAATGTATTGGCCAACAACTTCTTCGTCAAAACCATGAACGCCATTATTGATAATCACCGTGTCTTTATTTATGATGAGCAGCCCACCGCCGCCGTCTTGCAATTTGAACAAATATTTCCCTGCCTTCGGAAATTGAAAGGTTCCGTTATATTCGAGAAGGTTTATCTCCTTTTCAACTGCTGATAAATAAGAGATAGAATCGGCCTTTGCCTGCTGCAATGGACTTTGCGTTGCATAATTTTTAATTGAATCACCTGGACTTTTGTATTCCTTCAAAACCAAATCCGTGATCTGCAACGGCTTGCTGTCATAAAGTTTGTAGCCAATATCCTTAAAAGCCACGCGTCCGTGATTCCCCTGGATCATGATCGGGCCAAGCGGTTTTTCATCTTTAAAACCAGCCGAGCGTGTGGGGCCGCTGACCTCGAAATTATTTTGAACCAGGGACCCGTTCACGTAGACTTTCAAAAATCGCGCATTGGCTGTTTTGCTGCCTTGACTGTCAAACCTTGGAGCTTGAAAAATAATCCTTAGATGCTGCCACAAACCCGGAGCCTTACTTGCATTAACAGCTGGCGCAGAACCTTCGTAACCCACATTCCGGATCGTATCTGTCCTTTGGTAAATCCCGCCGATATCGCCGTATTTGGGTTTTTCCTTTTTGCCCCAGCTATCCTGTAATTGTAGCTCATAGCGCCCCTGAAAGTAAATTCCAGAATTGGATTCTTTCGCCATCATCACGTCGAGTTCAACCTCAATGTCACCGTGTTCCATGATTGTGAACAAATGAGCTCGGTTTTTCGCATCAGAAATATTTGCCAACACACCCTTCCCAGGCATTCCTTCCAGCATTTGGGGTACATTCCGGTCGGCAAATGCATTGCCGACAATCTGCCAGTTGCCTGTTGTAGGTTTGAAAGCAGAAAGGTCATTCAACGGAAGCGTTACCAACGGAAGCCGGTCGGCAGGTCTCTCCGAAGTAAAGGCGATTGTGCTCATCATCCTGAGAAAGAACACGATCGTCATCAAAATTCTAAATTTCATAAAAACCCCAAATACGGTGATTTATTTAAAAAGGACACCTTCTGTGATCGCCTTCCAGGTATCCGTCCGAAAAGGCACGGCGGGAATCCCCTCTTTGTTGTAAAGGTTCGCTTCAATGTTGTCGTCACTCCATCCATAGTGAACAGCCACCGGATTACTCACCTGATCACTCCAGACCACAAGTTTGTTTCCCTCTATCCGCGCCTGAGCCCAGTAGAACTTCTTGTCGTCGCCAGCCACTTCAAAACCTTTCACATAGCCATACTTATCGGAAGATTTGAGTCCGCTACCGGCGTGTTGGAAGCTGAGTGTGATCTTGTTACCTGCGATCTGCATGGATTCATAAGCCGGGCCGCTGTATACAATATCCTTCCCATAAACCTGTTTCAGTGCGCTGAAAGCCAATCTGTGGCCTACATCCTGTTTGTTTTTCGGGTGAATGTCAGCGCTTTCTCCAATATCATTAATGACAGCCATTCCCGTATTCGGAACGTTGCTGAGTGTCATCGTCTGCGCTTCGCGTAATTCGGCCCATGTACTGCCTTTCTCACTTGTTCCGTTGCTGGCACTCCAGCTGGCAAGCTGCACAAACAAAAACGGAAAGTCTTCACCCCAGCGTTTACGCCAATCATTGATCATCAGCGGAAAAGACTTGCGATATTGATACGCACGGGGCGCATTGGTTTCACCCTGATACCAGATGGTTCCTCGCATCGCATAAGGTATGAGCGGGGCGATCATGGCGTTATACAAAATGGTGCTGGTAACATTGGCTCCGGAAAGCTGCTTGTTATCAAGTGACGATTCGACACGGTATTTCCAGCTGCCAGCCAGTGGCATTTCGTAATCGTCGCGGGTTAATTTCATTTGTTCCGGTTTTCCTGAAAAACCACCAATTGCACCAAGATCTTCGATGCGTACCGTGATGATGTTTTTTCCGGCTTTCAGAATATTGGCTGGAATAATGTAATTTCTTCCTTGCGGAACTTTTTTCATCGATTCTCCGATTTTGACGCCATTTACATAGGTTACGTCAATGTCATCAATGGGTCCTAGCATCAGGATCATACTTTGATTGGCCCATTGTTCGGGCAGCGTAATTTCTTTTCTGAACCAAACAGCTCCGTCCAGTCCCGGAAGAAATTTAAGATCGAAATACCCGGGCATTTCCATGCTTTTCCATGCCGCATCGTCAAGGGAAAATGAAGGCCAGGTTTTGATCGTTGCCGCATCCGGGAAGCTTCCCTGTTCACTGATAATCTTATCGTCAAGTTGTTTTTTGCGCATCAAATTGAAGGCTTCAAGAGAAGTTGGCATGGTTGCAACATGATCCTTGAATTCGTCAAAGCTTTTCATCGCATCGAGACTGATCCAGGACTCTACCTGCGTACCACCCCAGGACGAATTGACCAACCCAATGGGTACATGCAATTTTTCGTACAAATCCCTCGCGAAGAAATAAGCCACAGCTGAGAAGTCCCCTACCGTTTCAGGCGTTGTCAACTGCCATTCACCACCGGTGATGTCGTCCTTTGGCACCAGACTCCGGTCATGGGGCACTTTAAAATGTCTGATCTGCGGGTAATTGGCTTTGCTCTTTTCTTCGGCCGCATTGTTTGACCGGTTCACGAGCATCTCCATATTGGACTGCCCCGAGCATATCCACACTTCTCCAAAAAGGACATCATCGAAAACAACGTTGTTCCTTTTTCCCGAAACGGTGATTTGGTAAGGCCCTCCGGCATCGACGGCATCCAGCTTCAATATCCATTTTCCTTCTTTACCTGTCTTAATGGTTTTGGTCTGCACAGCTTTTCCGGCATTACTCAACACCAGGGTTACTTTTTCGCCAGCGTCGGACCATCCCCATACAGGAGCCTGCTTCTTTTGCTGCAAAATCATGTGGGAACCAAATATCTTTGGCAGCCTCACATCGGCACGGGCGAGTCCGGCAATACAAAGCAGGAAAACAATTAAAATTCTAGGGTTAGGAATGACCATATAGGTTAAAAATTGTGGTTGTCTGGAATGAACTGCTAATAGCGATAAGAAGGCTATCACTTCAATGAATATAATCACCGCCGCCCGCACTTTTCACACAGGAAACAACCCATTGATCCAGAGCAGCTTTCATTGAATTGAATATACCTGGTTGCTTGGCGGCAATATCCGTCATTTCAGAAGGATCGTTTAGGAGGTCATACATTTCGTAATGTTCTCCGTCGTCGGTTGAGAATATTTTATACTGATGATCCGTATATGCTCTTTGCTTGTAAGATTTAAAGGGAATCGGCCGCGGCCGCACGGTCTGCGAACCGTCAAGAATGGACGATACATCAATTCCATCCAGTGGATGACTTGTCCCTTTGTTTTTGTAACCAAGCAACGACAGAATGGTCGCGTAATAATCACTGCTCGTTACTGCTGCCGTAATTTTCCTGTGTTCCTTAAATTTTGCTGGCCATTCCAGCAATGCGGGCACTCTAATTCCGCCTTCATAAAGACTTCCTTTTCTGCCTCTGAAAGGTCCGGAAGTACCTTGCTGCCGCTTGCCCGGATGCTGATCAATACCACCACCTTCTCCGGCCGGGCCATTATCGGAAGCAAAAAGTATGATGGTGTTATCCGCTATACCGAGTTCTTTGATTCTTTTCCTCAGTCTTCCGATCTGCTCATCCATGGCTGTGATACAGCCGTAATAATGCTGGTGATTTTCGTCCATGCCAGGATACATATCAAGATATTTTTGTCCGGCAACCACTGGTGAGTGTGGAGTATGAAACCAGATTACGGACAGGAACGGCTTTTTCTTTTTTACAGATCCCTCAATAAAAGGTAATGCTCTATCCATGATTACGCGGGAGTCATCGCCATCAAGATTGTCCGTTGCATACTTTTCCGGCCCGGTCCAGTAGTAGGTTTTGACCATTTGTGTCTTCATCGGATCCCAGGTTGGCACGGCCTGCTCAGTGGAGAAGCAGGTTTCGAAACCGTTTTCCCAGGGTGGAGAAAACTCGTCATTGTTTTTTCCACCGCGATGTCCGTCGCGGATTGTTTTACTTAATGTTCCAAGATGCCATTTACCAAAATGTCCAGTTGAGTAGCCAAGCGTTTTCAGCGTCTCTGCGATGGTCACTTCCTCGGGCTTCATATGTCCTACATTCGCAAACAGGATTCCGTATCGTTCCGGATTGCGCCCAGTAAGACAGCTCCCCCGTGTCGGAGAGCATACCGGTGCGCCGGAATAAAAACGGGTAAACTGCAGACTTTTGGAAGCCATCTTATCCAGTTCAGGTGTTTTGATTGAGACACTTCCGTTGAAACCCACGTCACCCCATCCCAGATCATCGGCCATCATCATGATGATGTTTGGTGCCGACTTTTTGGTTTGAGCCATGCTATTTCCTGACGCAAGGCAGGATATAGCGGCGGTAAAAAAAACGAGGAGGGTTTTGAACTTCATAACATTGAGCATATTAGGGTCGTTCTAAAGTCTTTTGTGCATAACCATGGAATCCGTACTTTACTTTGTCGCTTGATGATTTGATTTTCTCTAACCCCGGGTTCCGCCCGGGGTTATTCATATTTCACCCCGCTTGGGGTGAGCCTATTTAAACTAGCCTTACCCGGGACAATAGCAGGATGCACATCCCATTCGCAGATGATTCTATTTCTCTCTTTAATAATTGGGGTTCTGTTTGAGGTTGCTATTGATATCCATTTCACTTTGGGGAAATGGAAAGAGATAGTGCTTACCTGCGTCAAATTTCCGAAGTACTCCGCCCGTAGTATAGATTTAAATGTAACGCATTTTCTATTTCTTACAGCAACAAAAGGCTCCTAGCTTCACCTGTACCGTTCGATTATATTTTGAACCTAATGATATTTACAGTCATTACGATGGGCGAAAGATTCTGGACTATCGGAGGGTAACAAATAGACACTGCACGACGGACCGGAGAGACTCAAAGGAACGACTAGAAAGAAATGGTTCGTGAAACTTTGCCCCATGGGTCTCATCGGTTCAAAGCTTCTTATACTTTCCCTGAAAAGATAATTTCATGCGCCTGATACTTGATGTCTCATTTCCAGATGCAATTAGGCTGCCAAAAACAGCTAGTAAGGGCCTAAATATGGGTATTCGAATATTAAATGTCCACCAAATAACAGGTCGTGCTGACATTTTGCAATTTATTTTTTATTAATAGAAATAATCGTAGGCCCAATATGGGCAATATGGCGTACAAGTATTCGGCAGACACATCCAACCTCTGCAAAAAACTAAACGAAAATCCAAACCCATTCTAATTGCATGAAAGAGAAAATTCTACCAGAAAATGGTACAGCCTTGGCATTTTTCAGCAAGACATGTGCCGTATTAACCATCATGGCCTTTGTGTCGGTTAATACCCAGGCCGCAGTGCCTCTGAGTCCGATACCGGACAGTAAATCGCTTAACGTGGAGCGCTCAGTAACTCCACCGGGAACAGTTGAAATTATTAAAGGAAAAGTAACCGATGACAAAGGTGACGCCCTGCCAGGAGTAAGTATATTGGTAAAAGGGACTCAACTTGGAACTTCAAGTGATGCGACAGGAAACTTTTCCCTTGATGTCACTACACCCAATGCAGTGCTCGTTTTTTCATTTGTGGGTTACACCGGTCAGGAAGTGACCGTGGGCAACAGAACAACACTCGATGTGAAAATGATTGTCGAAAGCAAAGCATTAAATGAGGTTGTTGTAACGGCTTTGGGTATCAAGAAGGAAGCAAAATCACTGGGCTATTCAGTTACCAAAGTGGACGGTGCATTGTTCACAAAAACCCGGGAAACCAATATTGCGGCTTCTCTGGCCGGAAAAGTTGCTGGTGTGAATGTGTCAGGCTCAGCGGCCGGTCCAGCGGGGGCTACCAGGATTACCATTCGTGGAAACACCTCGATTGCTGGAAACAATGCCCCACTATTTATCATCAATGGCTTACCCATGGACAATTCGAAATTTGGACGCAGCAGTGGCGACAACCCGGACTGGGGTGACAACGTATCTAGCATCAACCCGGACGACGTAGAAGAAATGACAGTCCTTAAAGGAGCGGCAGCCGCTGCCTTATATGGTTCAAGAGCCAAAAACGGTGCCATCATCATCACCACCAAATCAGGTAAGGGTAATAAGGGCATCGGTATCGAGTTCAATACCAACAATACCGTGGAAGTACCGTACTTCATGTGGCAGCTTCAAAAGGAATACGGCCAGGGCTATAACGGTGTGAAACCTTCCGGTGTCGGACTGGCTGCTGCACACGGGCAAAACCACTGGGGTGCAAAGTATGATGGATTACCTACAATCCAGCTGGATGGCGTTGAAAGGCCTTACTCTTATGTAAAAGACCAGGTTTTAAAAGACTTTTATGGTAACGGTCACACTTCGTCAAACAACATAGCCTTTACCGGCGGTGGTGACAAGGGTAATTTCAGAGTGGGTATTACCGATATGCGGAATCAGGGTATCGTTCCCAACGCTAAAATGCGGAGAGACAATATCAGTTTGAGCATCATCCAGAACGCCACCAAAAACATTTCGATCAGTGCTAACGTGGATTATATCAACGAGGAGGTAAACAACCGTTACGTACTCGAAAGCAACAATGCCAATAGTGTTGGAACCATCTTGTTTGTAAACAGCAACATGCCTACCAGCTCGCTTTCCCCGGGATACGACCCTATCACTTACAAAGAAAAAGTATTGGGTACTGATTTGGGCGCTACCAACCCATATTATGCATTAAACCAGATCAAAAACAAGTCGCAAAAAGACCGCTTCATTGCTGCTGTCAATGCAAGATGGAATATCACTAACTGGCTGTTTATGCAAGCCAAAGCAGGACAGGATTACTATTCCCTGCAGCTGAACAAAATAGTTCCTGAGGGCACAGGCTACCGTCCCAATGGGCAAATTGACCAGCTCAATACCAATTTCTACGAAAGGAACTTCGAAGGAATGATCGGACTGAATAAAGCGCTCAACAAGGATCTCAACCTGACGGTAAACCTGGGTGGTAACCTGATGTCCCAGCACACTAACGGTACAAACCTGAGTGGTTCTGGTATCATCACGCCACGCCTCGAGGTGATTAACAACACATCGGTTCGTAATACAACCACGTCTATTTTGGATAAGAAAATCAATTCTTTGTTTGGTACGGCTGAACTTGCCTTCAGAAATTATCTTTACCTGAACGTAACAGGTCGGAATGACTGGTTTTCTACGCTTAGTCCGGAATCAAACAATTATTTTTACCCCTCTGCCAGTCTTAGTTATGTGTTCTCTGATGCCTTTGATCTGCCTAAAGCAATCAGTTTCGGTAAATTCAGAGTATCCTATGCTGCTGTGGGTGGAGATACAGATCCATACCAGCTTAATTTGACTTACGGTGTACTACCATATAGCTATGAGGGCAAGCCGCTGGGTACGATTAACCAGGCTATTGTTCCTAACAAAAACCTGCGCCCGCTAAGTGTGAACGAACTTGAGGCAGGTTTAGATCTGCGTCTGTTCAACAGCAAAGTAGGTTTAGACTTAGCCGTTTATAACAGGGAAACCACCAATGACATTACCACCCAAAGCGTAACGAGCGTTACGGGTTACAGCGGTGCGGTTGTAACGGTTGGTTCATTGCGTAACCGGGGTGTGGAAGGGCTCTTTACGGTAAGGCCGGTTACCAAGAAAAATTTCAGCTGGGATGTGACGCTGAACATGGCCTATAACAAAAGTAAAATCCTGAAAATCTCCAACAGTACCAACGAGCTCTTAATGGCTACCGCAACGAAGGTTTTCCTCAAACAAGTCGTAGGTCAGGAATATTCTCAGATCGTGGGGCGAACCATTAAGCGGGATGCCAATGGACGGGATATTATGGACGCAAAAGGTCTGCCTATTGTACCTACTGACGTGAAGGCGTTTGGTTCAGGTATCCAAAGGTGGACAACTGGTATTACCAATACTTTCAGTTATAAATCTTTGACCCTTTCTGCTCAGGTGGACGGTAAATTTGGCGGTTTGATATACTCCAACACCAACTATAATCTCGAACACCGCGGAATGTCTTACAGGTCATTACTTGGAAGAGAAAATGGAGCAGTACTGCCAGGGGTGACTGAAACGGGAGAAGAAAACAAAGTTTTGGTAACAGCTGCCCAGGTCAATAACAGAGATATCATCGTAAGGCGACGTGACGCGTTGGACGACTATTTATACAACGCCAGTTTTATTAAACTTCGTTACGTATCGTTGACTTACAACTTCCCAAAAGCTTTTTATGAAAAAATCGGATTTATCAAAGGTGCGAGCATTTCAGCTGTGGGAAGAAACCTTTCCATCCTGATGAAGCATACGCCGGGAATTGATCCAGAAACAAACTTGTCAGCAGGTAACGATCAGGGTATTGAATCTACCCAGCTTCCTCCAACCAGAAGCTATGGTTTTAATCTGAATTTGAAATTCTAAGTCAGGAACTGATAAAATTTATTTGAAATGAAAAAAATACTAAGCCTTTTATTTGCAAGCAGCATGATGTTCATGTCTGGCTGTGATGGCGATTTCGCAGAACTGAATAAGGACCCCAACGCGGCCACCGGTGACCTGTTCAATCCTGCCTACCTGTTTACCTCGGCGCAACTTTTCTCCTCCAGGGGAGACAATGGAGTTTCGTTGCACTATACGGAGACTTTTGTGCAGCATTTTTCCACACTCAGTGATGCCGGAACCTTTGACTTCTTTGGCGACAAATATGTATACAATAAAGGAGGTAATGAGAGTTTGTGGAAGAACACCTTTAATGCGGGTACCGGGGGCACCAAACTGCTCGAAGATGCCATCCAATTGTCGAAAAGCAAACCGGAGCTTAGCAATCTTTACAACATGGCAAGAATCTGGAAAGTATTGATATACCATCGTCTGACTGATATACATGGGGATGTTCCTTATTCTGAAGCCAATCAGGGTTATTATACACAGAACTATAAGCCCAAGTACGATACGCAGAAAGATATTTATACCAGTATGCTGGCAGAGCTTGAAGATGCTAGCGCAAAGCTGGATGTGGCTAAGGGAGCTGTTACCGCTGACATTATTTATGGAGGTGATGTGGTGAAATGGAAAAAATTCGGATATTCTTTGATGCTCCGTCTGGCTATGCGCCTGCAGAAAGTAGACCCGGCAACGGCCGAAGCATCGGTAAAAAAAGCGATTGCTGGTGGTGTATTCGCCTCAGTTGATGACAATGCCTTTGTAAGGTTTCCGGACAAGACAGGCGCTAATCAGTCGCTTGTGAACGAAGATAGCTGGACGTTAGCTGTATCAGGTCCTTCACCTGGAAAAATCAGTGCCACGTACTTCAACTTTTTGAAAAGCCGCAATGACCCAAGGCTCAAATATACCGTGGCTGTTTATTCGGACCCGGCCAAAGCTGCCACTAAGAATACGGATCCCGCAATTCAAAAGGGGATGCCTAATGGCTTCAATCTGGCAACCATCAAAACGGATCCGAGCTGGGATAACACCAAGGATCAGCACCAGTATTCAGGTATCAACCGGGATGTTTATGCTAAAATCGATGGCCCGCGAATGTTGATTACCTATGGTGAAGTGCAGTTCATGATGGCAGAAGCCGTAATTCGCGGCTGGATAACTGGTGATGCGGAAGCACTTTACAAGAGCGGTGTAGCCGGTGCGATGAAAAATGTTGCCAAATATGAAGCAACAGCCATCATTACGGATGCAGAAATCGCTGCCTATCTTACTGCCAATCCTTTCGTAGGCATTGCAGACAAGGAAAAGGCATATGAACAGATCAATACGCAATACTGGGCGGCTTGTTTCATGAATGGTATTGAGGCTTTCGCCAATGTTCGCCGGTCCGGATATCCGAAGCTGATTCCGATCAACTATCCAAGTAACGAAACGGATGGCACTTACCCACGTAGGTTGCGCTATCCGGACGATGAGCCGGTATTGAATTCAGATAATTACAAAGCTGCCGTCGCCCGTCAGGGAGCTGACAACTTCAAAACGAGGGTTTGGTGGGATAAGCAATAAATCCAGGCTCTTCGCCCCCCGTCCCAATGAAGAGGTGGTGAAACAGTTTTCAAATAATTGAATAATAAAAGCGCCGGTTTCTCTCAAAAGAAGTCGGCGCTTTTATTTTGTGCCCGTCATCAAGGTTAGGGGGGGGTAAGTTCATTACTTGTCCATACCGAGCTGAACATCAAATTTTCACCTTATCTATTGTCTCAGCGGTAAAGCAGTTTCTTTTACTTGAATTTCGAAGTTGTTGTCTGGCTTTTCTATTTGCTTTCAGATATGCATCGAAAAATGCCAATGTATAGTGACAAAGGGCTTGGTAGCTGTCGGTTTGGTACGAAGAAGTCGGCTTTATAGAAGCAAAGAATGCCCAGTGGGATGTAAATTCTGCGTGTTCTAACTTTTTGAGTCTATATAAATGCTTGTTAGGGCTTGATAATGAACGAAAGAAAGGGAAGGTAGACCAGTCCTCATTTTGATTGCTGAAAAACAAATAAGGAATTGTTAATTTGGCAGGGTTGAAGTCTTTAACGGTTTTGATTAGATCGTAATCCTGATACTCGGTACTACCATCCCAACAGGCCAACGCTTTCAGGTTTGGGTTTCGCATCTGATAAATGACGTTTGCCATCGATCCCCAACTGAACCCAAACATCCCAATATTGGAAGTATCAGCACCAGAAAGGCGGTAAGCATGTGCCGCGATGTATTCCAAATCCTTGACCTGAGCCATGATACCGGCTGTATCCTTGGTCATTGCTTGCCCTTGCTGACCAGCTGACGCGACGGATATAACGACATAACCGTGGCTGGCTAAGTACTCACAGGCTATATGATTCTGATTGGCTGGTTTGCCAAGCGACGGCGCATAGATAATAACCGGAAATTTTCCAGTAACCTGCAGGGCGTTATAAATCGCTTTCGTCGGTGCTTTTAATATATTATCGACGCTTGCCGTAAGATCTTTCATAAAGGTCGAAGCGTATTGTCCATAGCCCCACACCATATTATTACAATATGCAGCGACCTGGTTCGAATCGCCTGCAACAAAGAGCTCCCGTTTTGTTTCTAACGCTGCGTACGTTTGGTAGGGCATCGCAGTATCCGCTGATACTTTCCTGGCGGGGTACCAGATATGAATAGACAAGGGCCGGTACGGGATACCTTTGTCTGGCTGATAGCTCCGGGTGCTGTCATACTGTTGCTCAGTCCTAAATCCAGCCTGATAAGGACCATAGTTTAATTGATTTTTCTGCCCTTTTACCGGAGCGAAAATCGACAGGAAGACGATCAGATGAATCCCGGCGCGTAATACCTTGTACATGCAATTTCGTTTTAGATAGCAATATAACTAATTAATTAGTCATAAAATTAAAACGATAGTTGATGGCCATTGATCGGGTAAAAAAAGGAACGGAACAAAGCCACCATGAACTTCAGGAGCCGTTGTCATTTTGTATAAAACGGTTTATGCAACACGAAGTTATGACAGCCTGTTTTTACAATGTATCGAAATCTTATTGATCAGAGAAGATATTGAAGGATTGGAGTGGCACGGTAAAAAGGTTATCCCGGAAGTAAGCGTGTCGTCTGAGATGGCCCTGTAATTCATAGAAATTGAGACTAACGCTTTTCTTGTCTGCGCATTTCCCGCCAGCCGCTGTAAAGCAATCTTTTATCCAACGCTGGTTTGGGAAAGAACAGGCTTGCCAGATAGCCTACAACAATCACAACCAGGTGACTATACACGCCCAACATCAATTTGTGGTGTGTAAAATTAAGAGCCCCCATGTCGAGAATGAGCTTTTCCTCACCGGAGTAATTGAGGGTTGTTGAAGTTAAAATGGCATAAGCGGTAAATGCGACGCACACGATGATAGAAATGGTAATTCCCTGATTGTTTGCTCTTGCACTTAGCAGTCCCAATAAAAAGATCCCGACGATTCCGCCGGAGAAAATGGCATACAACGTAAAGACAATGCCCAGCACCCCCTCATCTCCTGCATTGACATAGAGCATGGCGATTCCAATTGAAATCAATCCTGATACTACCAGAATAATTTTGGAAGCAAGCAGGTATTGTTTGTCGCTGAGGTTTGGACGTATTTTTTTGAAATAATCCTCCACACCCACGGCGGCTAGGGAATTAAGGTCAGCGCTGAGACTGCAAATTGCCGCGGAAATCATTGCAGAAAGTATAAGACCTACCACGCCCGACGGCAGCTGGGTCATAATAAAATATGGAAAAACAGCATCTGCCCTAAGGTGCTCAGGAAGTGGGTGTTGTTTGTAAAAAACGAAAAGTGCCGTACCGATGAGCATAAATAAAGTCCATACAGGAACAGTCAGCAGAATACCCAGCAGAGATGCATTAATGGCCGACTTATCAGTCCTTGCAGTCAGGTAACGCTGAACAACTGTCTGATCTGTTGCATATTTTTGCACGGCATAAAATGCGCCATTGATGGCCATTACGACGAACGTCAGTTTGGTCAGGTCCCATTCGTATGGTCCAAAACCAGTTCGCCCGTTCTCGGAGGCAACTTTCCAGATTTCCGCCGGACCGCCGTGTACGGAGAATAACAGGACAGCAAAACAAATGATACCACTAATAAAAAGCATAAAACCCTGGAATACGTCGAGCCAGATCACGGCTTCAATTCCACCAATGAGGTTGATGAGAATAATGATGCCGCCGACCACCAGAATAATGGAAACAGTGTCGATTCCGGTCATTTTTTCTAGTGACACAGCGAGTAAAAAAAACACAGTTCCCATTCCTGAAAATTGTCTCAATACAAAAGCGAGGGAGCTGTAATATCTGGCAAATGGCCCAAATCTTCGTTCAAAATATTCGTAAGTGCTAAGATTAATAACATTCCTGAACAATGGCACTACAAACCAGATGATGACAAGCAGTACAATGGGAACCATCAAACCTTGCACAAGCAAGATCCAGTTTGATGAATAGCCAGTCCCCGGATAGGCCAGAAAGGTTACGCTGCTGATCAGTGTCGCGAGCAGCGATATTCCCAGCGCCCAGGAGGGAATTTTTCCTTTAGCAAGAAAATAATTTTGAGTCGTTTTCTGGCTTTTGGCGAAAACGAGCCCAAAAACCAAAGTACCGGCAAGAAAAACGAGGATGATGCAATAATCGAGGAATTGTAATGAGGAATTCATAGAGGCAAAAGAGCGTGATATTATGGATTTAGGAACGGTACCTTATTTATTCAGTGTAAAATGGCTCCTGACGGGATTATCGACAGTGACATTACATCTTGCGCTAATCCCCAACACCGATTTCGCCATCAATGTGAACGACAAAAATGTAAACGTTTACAGTCACTTACAAGGAAATTTGGATATATTTAGCAAAAAATTGAATAAATCCCGGAACGCATTAAAAACCATTCTTTCCCTGGTAAATAATTTGTACGCAAGATTCCGTTGAACAGACTATTGCATCTGTCGGAGAGCGTAAAACATTTAGCAGATAAGGCCAAGATTAAGATCGAAAAAAGCGTCAAAATTGGATTTAGGAAAGCATTTACCTATTTTTCTTCCTCAAAAAAAACCGACACTAACCCAGGACTATTGTGGGCCTGATTTACCTTGCCCCGATTGAGTCACCTCCTATTCTGATAGAAAAATTCAGTCGTTATAAAAACCTATTGCAAGCTTCTTACAGCAATGAAGTACAATCTCCTTGACTCACCAGTGCCAAAAAAGTAGCACATTTATCCTAAAAAATACAACTAATTTTTTTCCTTCAAGTTTTTGAACTAATATTGTTGCAATCGTTTACATTATTTGAATCGAATCACAATGGCAGGTAATAAAGGGGTCAGTTTGAAAGATGTCGCTGATAAGGCGGGGGTCTCGACCGCTACTGTGTCCAGAGTGATCAATTCAAAAACGGTGGTAAAAGGAGAAACAGAGCTCAGGGTCCAGAAAATAATCAAACAGCTGGGTTACAGGCCGAACCGCGTCGCCCAACGTTTGAGGTCCACTCAAGGAGCAAGCAAACTCATCGGGCTTTTGATACCGGATATTCAAAACCCCTTTTATGTGGACATCATTCGGGGGATCGAGCAATATGCCTATGCAAAGAACTTCGCAATCGTTATAGGCAACTTTTCCCAAAATGAAGAACGGCAGAAATTTTACATCGAAATTCTCAAATCGGAATCGGTTGATGCATTTATTGTAGCACCGTTCCCCGGCATGAATGAATACGTAAAAGAACTGGTAGAAGATGGCTACGCAGTGGTCTGCATTGATCGTGGGTTGGCCAATCTGGACCTCGATGTCGTCAAAGTTGACAATTTCCAGGGAGCTTTCGATGCGGTGGAACATCTGATCAAAGTAGGACATACCCGGATTGGACACATATCAGGTAACACGCTCATTCCTACGACCATGGAAAGAGTTGCAGGATATGAGGCCGCCCTGACCAAATATGGAATTGCCATTGATAAAGACATTATTCTCTGCCGGGACTCGGATCACAAAAGCGGCGTCGAGCTTACTGAACAGTTGCTCGATCTGCCCAGTCCGCCGAGCGCCATATTTACATCGAATAATCTATTGACACTGGGCGCACTGGAAACGATCCACTCAAGAGGATTGAAGATTCCTGAAGAAGTCGCGATTGTTGGTTTTGACGATATGTATTGGTCGATGTCGCTGAACCCGCCGCTAACTGCCGTTCGTCAGTCGGGTTTCGAGATAGGTAGAATTACTATCGAACTATTGTACCAACGGATCACAGATCCCACAAGACCCAAAGTCAGCATTGTCCTGAAAACCGAATTGATGGTCAGAAATTCCTGTGGACATAAGCTGAAAACAGCAGCAACAAACGCAGTAGTCAAGTAAAAATTTTTTGACGTAAAATGTAATCGTTTGCATTTTATAAAACCCTCAAATTCAAGCATTAAGCAGAATGGTAATGTTCAGTGACTTATACCCAAACCATGGAAAGGATTCAATATTACAACCCTGAGAAAGTTGCTTTCGGCATCGGGAGCCTGGAACAGTTTATCTCAGATTTCCTCAACCTTTCTCACAAAAAGCTGTACCTCATCACGATCGAACCGATGTTAAGTACACTGAATAACATGCTGGTGCGTTTCGGGGCAGCCCGGATTCTGACCATCGTGAACACGAGCATCAGGGATGAACCCAGTTTTGAAGATTTTGAAAGACTACTTGCCGAGGCGACCGCTTTTGGTGCAGACAGCGTGGTGGGCATCGGGGGGGGAAGCGTCATGGACACAGCCAAGTTGATCGCTGCACAACTGTATAATGATCAGACTGTTGCAGACGTACTCGTCAGCGGATTCAGCAAGCCAAGAGGTACATACCTGGCATGTATTCCTACTACTTCCGGCACAGGCAGTGAGGTTTCTCCCAACGCGATTTTTTTGAATTCCAGCGGCGAAAAAACAGGCGTGATAAGTCGGAATCTTGTTCCCGATGGCGCATATATTGACCCCGCACTGACATTTACTGTCCCCGCCGCGCTCACAGCTGCAACCGGCATTGATGGGCTTGCCCATTGCATTGAGGCCTACACCAATAAATTTGCACATCCTCACACGGACCTTATAGCCCTGGAAGGTGTGAGGTTGATTGGAAAATCATTAAAAAAAGCCTGCGAAAATGGTTTTGACGCAGAAGCACGCGCCAACGTCGCGCTTGGGAGCATGTACGGAGGAATGTGTCTGGGGCCGGTGAATACCGCTGCCGTGCATGCGCTGGCTTATCCGCTCAGTAAGGAATTCCACATTCCGCACGGGCTCTCGGTGGCACTGCTCCTACCCTATGTCATGGAATTCAATCTTTCGGCGGCGCCTGACCGCCATGCGGCAGTTGCCATTGCCCTCGGGGTTGATGAAAACATATCCGTTATGGATACAGCCGCCCTCGGTGTCAGATTGATCAAAGAGCTGATCAAAGCGTGCGGTCTCCCCACTAGTCTGGCCCAGGTTCAAGTCCCTTTTACTGCCATAAATGAATTGGCAATCAGCGCTTTGAAGGTTCAAAGATTGTTAAAAAATAACCCAAGAAATGTTAGTGCGGGCGATGCGGAAGAAATTTACAAAGCCGCTTTTAACCACCAGATTGAATGAATAAAGTAAAAAAATATCACGGTGTGGTAGTGCCCATGATGACGGCTTTTGGCGAGAAACACGCTATTGATGCTGACGCCACTGAGCGTCTCGTTAACCATGTGATCAGCAGCGGCGCATTCCCTTTTCTTTGTGGCACCACAGGCGAATCCGCATCTATTCCACGGGCAGCAAAGCGCTCGTTGGTAGAGGCCGCAGTTCGTGCGGCGACGGGCAAAAGCACGGTTTACGCAGGTATCTCCGGGAATTCCCTGTACGATGTCATCGAAGATGCCCGCTCCTATCACGATTTGGGCGCGGATGTTTTCGTAGCCACAATGGCCAGTTATTACCCGGTTGACAATGATGAGATCCAGCGTTTTTTCATCGAAATGGCAGACGAATTACCTGGCCCGCTGATCATCTACAATATTCCCGCCACGACCCATCTTTCCATACCGCTGGAACTAGTCGATCTGCTGAGCAGGCATCCGAATATCGTCGGTTTCAAAGATTCAGAAAGGGGGATGGAAAGATTGGAAATGGCTGTATCGCTTTGGAAAGACAGGGAGGATTTTTCATTTCTGACAGGCTGGGCTGCCAGCTCAAATGCGGCAATGCAGCTGGGGGCAGACGGCGTCGTGCCGAGTACCGGAAACCTTGCACCATACCTGTATCAGGTTATTTGCGACGCGGTTTCCACAGGCGACATTTTACTTGCTGAGAAAGCGCAGAAAAAGGTTGATCGTATCTCAGAGTTGTATCAGAAGGACAAAATATTGAGCCGGGGCCTGCCCGTTTTCAAGGCGATGTTATCCGCTTACGGTTTGTGTCAGTCACATATGATGCCTCCGATGTATCCGTTGGGCGCCGCAGAAGAAGATGCGGTAAAAAATCTGGTGCTTGCTCAGTTCGGGGATTTGAATCAAATAAACAGCATTGATTAGAATGGATAATTACAAACCGCTTTTAGGCATTACCATGGGAGATCCGGCCAGTATCGGACCCGAGGTAGCGGTTAAGGCAATGACCAGTGATCTGGTTAATGAAATTTGCAGACCACTTGTTGTGGGCGATGCGAAAGTTATCGAAGACGCAGTAAAGTTTTGTGCATTGCCATTAAAGGTAAACGCCGTCAAATCAGTAGCAGAAGCCGTTTTCGAACCCGGTATCATCAATGTCTACGATCTGGAAAATGTGTCGCTGGCAGACCTGGTCAAGGGAGAAATGTCAGCTTCGTCTGGCGATGTGGCTTTCAAAACAGTGGTTGAGACCATTCGTTTGGCCATGGAAGGGCGGATTGACGGGACGGTAACCGGGCCTCTCAACAAGGAATCACTATACATGGCGGGGCACCGTTTTTCAGGTCACACCGAAATTTATGCCCACTACACCGATACAAAAAAATACGGTATGCTGCTCGTGGAGAATGACTTGCGGGTAATCCATGTGTCGACGCATGTCTCGTTAAGACAGGCCTGTGACCTCGTAAAAAAAGACAGGATCCTGGATACGATTGAACTGATGGATACCGCCTGCAAACAGCTTGGCATTATACATCCCAAAATAGCGGTTGCAGGCTTGAACCCGCATGCGAGCGACGGTGGATTGTTTGGTTCGGAGGAGCGCGACGAAATCATTCCCGCTATTGAAGAAGCGACAAGACGGGGTTACCATGTTGAGGGGCCAATTCCGGCTGATACACTTTTTGCAAAAGCTGTGGGCGGCCGGTACGACGGATGTGTAGCCATGTACCATGATCAGGGGCATATTCCATTCAAGCTGGTTGGTTTTAGCTGGGATAATGAAACACAGAAAATGAACAGTGTGAAGGGTGTGAACATCACGCTGGGATTGCCCATCATCAGAACATCGGTGGATCATGGAACCGCGATGGAAATTGCCGGGAGTGGCATCGCAAGTCCAGACGCGATGATTCTTGCCATACAGTACGCGGTGAGGCTCGTAAAAAACAAGGCTCAAAAACAGCAGGATTTATGATAGCAGTAATTGCCGATGATTTTACCGGTGCTGCCGAAATTGGAGGCGTAGCCATACGACATGGATTTCGTGTTGTGATAGATACAGCTGTTGATAAAAATATTGATACCGATATTCTCATCATTGCCACCGATAGCCGGTCGCAGACTGCAGAAAAAGCAGGTGCTTTGACCGAGCGGGTTACTTCTCAGTTACTGGCACTTCGACCCGATTTTATTTATAAAAAAGTTGATTCGATTCTGAGAGGCAATGTTGGTGAAGAATTGACTGCCCAGTTAAAAGCTTCTGCGTTGGGTCGCGCACTGCTTGTTCCTGCTAATCCGGAATTGAAAAGGACCATTGAAAACGGCATTTATTACTACAATGGGAAGCTTTTAAACGAGTTTAATTTTACCGACGGCTCATCCAATAAGCGGGTATCGTCGAGCGTGCTCGATTTGATCGGGGCGACTTTCAGGAGTTCTGCGTCTGTTATTTCCTGTGAAAACGCACTGCCTGACAAAGGGTTGCTGATTGGGAATACAACAAGTTCGTCTGACCTGGAAAGTTGGGCAAAGAAAATTGATTCCAAAACGATACCTGCGGGAGGCTCAGGATTTTTCGATGCCATACTAAAGGCGGGGAAAACTTCCGTACCTCAAACCAAAAAACCGATCCAATTGGGAGAAACAAAGCTCTATGTATGCGGAAGCGCGTTCGTCAACAGCAGGTTATTAGTCAGTGCAGCAAAAGAGTCAGGGCAGTGCGTTGTATACATGCCTCAAAAGTTATTTGCAGGAAATAGACAAAATGAAATGCTGACGCTACGGTGGGAGAGCGAAATTATCAGGGCGATACGAGAGAAGAAGAAAGTGATCGTGGCTACCAATGCGATCGATACCAATAAGGTCGAAAATATTTCGTCCAAAATAAAGGAGGCAATTTCCGGCGTAATAGAGCATGTATTAAAAGAAGTAAAAATTGATGAACTGATCATCGAAGGCGGCGCCACTGCTTATTCCATCATTCAGAGATTAGGGTACAGTAAATTTTATCCTTCAGATGAGCTTGGACCGGGTGCGATCAGAATGAAAGTAGAAGAAAACAAGGACCTTTTCCTGACGCTGAAGCCCGGAAGTTATTCCTGGCCCGATTCGGTCTGGCAATATTGATGATACGAAGCATGCGCTTTACACGACAAGTTTCGCTTGATCGCGCACATATCGGATGATAAAAAAGGCAGGAATTCAGACCAACAATCCAATCGCAAAAACAAGATAAAAAGACAACATGACAAACATTACAACAACAGTCCCAACCGACATTAACCGGCGCGATTTTATCAAAACCGCAGGGGCCGGCATCCTGGTTTCTCCATACATAGCCTCTGGGTGGGCCAAATCGCCGCCAAGCGACACGATCAGACATGCAATAATCGGAACCGGAAGCAAGGGTCGCGGTCACATCACAACTTTTTCCGGAACAAAAGGTTGTGATCTGGTAGCTATCTGTGACGTGGATCCGGAGCAATTGAGCAAAGGAATTAAAGAAGCGTCTAACGGAGACAAAATCAAAAAATACTCCGACTTCAGAAAGTTGCTTGAAGACAAATCCATCGACTCTGTTTCGATTGCAACACCGGATCACTGGCACACGCCTATCGCATTGTGGGCAATGATGGCGGGAAAACATGTCTATCTCGAGAAGCCATGCAGTCACAATATCCGTGAAACCAATTTACTGGTGAAAGCTTCGAAGCATTTTAAAAAATGTGTTCAGCATGGAACACAGCGCAGGAGCGATGGTGCGCACATGGAAGGTATCAAACAACTACAAAGTGGCGTAATTGGCAAAGTTCATACCATCAAGGCAATAAATCACCAGTACCGTGAACCAATTGGCCGTGCGAAAAATGAGACACCTCCTCCTGGGGTAGACTACGACATGTGGCTTGGTGCGGCATCAAAAGTACCATTTACACAAAACCGCTGGCACTACAAATGGCGCTGGTTCTGGGAATATGGAAATGGAGACGCGGCCAACGATGGTGTGCATCAGATCGATGTGGCTGTTTGGGCTTTGGGCGACAAATACCCGAAAAGAGTGGTTTCATCAGGAGGACAGTATTTCTACAATGACGATCACGAGACTCCCGACACGCAAACGACGATTTTTGAGTACGATGACGCTCAGATCATTTGGGAAATGAGACTGTGGACACCTTACAATCTGGAAGGCCATGACAACGGAAATGTTGCTTATGGTAGTGAGGGAAAAATGGAATTCGGTCGCGCTGGCGTTGTGGTAACAAAGGGTAAGGAGCAGTTTAAGATCGTGTCACCCGGAGCTGTGGAAGCAATTATGCCTAATTTCCTGACCGCCGTAAGGGAAAACAATCCTTCGAAGCTAAATTCTCCGATAGAAAAAGGTGCTATTGCAACCAATATGGCGTTGTTGGCCAATATCACCACCCGATTGAACGCACCTTCCATCCAGTATGATCCTATAAAGGAGCAAGTAACATGCCCGGGTCTCGATAAGCAGGCGAATGCATTGCTCGGCAGGAATTACAGAAAAGGCTATGAACTCCCTTACAAGGGCTAATTTTATTTAAATTTTACTAAATCTTTAATCATCATCATGAAAAAAATGCGAATGATCATTTCCAGCTGGAGTCGGATCCTTGGGTTGTGCGCCACCATTGTCTTACTCGGCTTATTGACAGGCAGCCTCACGATTGCCCAAAAAGCACCCGCGGTCACTTTCGAACAGGAACCAGGTGAGCTTTCTATTCTGATCGGCGGCAAACCTTTTGCCAGTTACGTGTACGAGGATGAGAAAATTTCCAGGCCTTATTTTGCGCATGTTAAATCTTCATGCGGAATTCAGGTGACCCGCAATTATCCGCCACAGGAAGGCGACCCGAAAGATCACGCTACATTTCATCCAGGGATATGGCTGAGTTTTGGTGATATCAACGGAAACGACTACTGGCGACTAAAAGCAAAAGTGGAGCACGAAATGTTCGTTGAACAGCCAAAAGGTGGTGCAGGGAAAGGAACCTTCACAGTCCGTAATTACTATATGAGTGCTGACGGAAAAGACCGCGTTTTGGCAGAGCTGGTTAAATATACCATTCTTATACGTCCTTCCGGTACATTGCTCTTATGCAACAGCACGTTCTCCTCAGAAGCGGTAGATATGGCATTTGGCGATCAGGAAGAAATGGGTCTTGGCGTGAGGGTCAATACGAAATTCAGTGTACAGTACGGGAAAGGGCATATCACCAATGCGGAAGGCTTGAAGGATGGAGCCGGCACATGGGGGAAGGCCTCAAACTGGGTGGATTACAGCGGAATTGTTGACGGCAAATATGTTGGTGTCGCGATCATGCCCGACCCTTCCAATTTCCGCCCAAGCTGGTTTCATACACGTGATTATGGTTTGATGGCAGCAAATGCTTTTGGTCGTCAGGCAATGACAAAAGGAGAAAAAAGCTCAGAGGTAATTAAAAAAGGGCAAGAATTTCACCTGGCCTATGGTGTGCTGATTTATTGCAAACCAGATGCTGGCAAAATAAATGTTGAAAGTGCCTATCAGGACTATTTGAAAGTGCGCAAGAATTAGTTCATGCCGGAAGCACTAATTTTTAATCTGAAAAAGTTGCCTGAATCTAGCTTACGGAAGTATAAAAACTGTTTGGCTATTCCTAAAACCTTAATCATGAAAAAGTATTGCCAAAAGATAATCTGTTGCATCATCTTGATTTCGTTGGGTTCGCTTCCAACAAATACTTTTGCACAAAACAAGGATTATCTCTATTACGTGAAAACACATTGCGACAACCTGATCGCGTATGGAAAGGATGTTTACGGAACACAAAAATCCAGTTTGCTGGCTGGTGTGATAGATTCCCGGGATATGAGCATTCCCAAATCCAAGGTTCCTCCAACAGAAGGTACCCGACCATCCGACCGTGCGGTTGGGGGAAGCAATTATTATCACGATGTGGAAACCATCAAGGTATTTGACGAGTTGAGCAAGATCACCGGTGACAGCAAATACAAATCTGCGGGAATCGATTACACACGGGATTTTTTCAAATACTGTCAAAACCCTTACACCGGTCTTTCGGGCTGGGGCGAGCATCTTTATTACAATTTTTACAACGAAACGGTTATGGAAGGAGACCTGGATAACCCGGGCACCTTCTATACCCACGAGTTTATAGAAAATACACCCCCTTGGACCTACCTCTGGACAATCGATACGACCGCAGTTCGCAGGGCCATTTCGGGTGTTCGAGGGCATTTCAGGTCACCTGTAACGCAGAGTTTTCTGTTCAACCGGCATGCACGTTGGAATAAAATTGAAAAGCCAGAGTACCGCGGACTGGAGCAATATCAGGACGGAGGCCAGGCCTGGATCAAACATTCGGGCCTACAGTGCTATTCGTTTACTTTTCTCTACAACAAAACGCAAAATCCAGAGTGGAAGCGGTGGGCCGAAGGGTCTGGGAATTTGTATTGGAACTACCGAAACCCAAAAACAAACCTGACCGTCAGTTGTATCGATGACCCACGGCCAACGGGAGTCAATTCTTCGCTGGTCTCCACGACATTGCTGAGCTATTACCTGATGAAATCCTGGCAGATTCACCCGGAGTTCACCAACTTCAGACAACGGGCAGAAATCTTGTTCAAGGCATCGGAGAAGTACTCCTGGGATCCGGTAAGAAAGGGCTACTACCTGATGGTCGGATTGGATGGCAAACCCGATGGAACCGAACTTATGTCAATGGTCGTGACTGGTTATGCAGCATCCGATATACTGGTTTTTGGCAGTCTGGCGGCTTATTTTTACAAAATCACTGGAGATAAAGCCTATTTGGCAATGGTGAAAAAAGTATCGGACAATGTGCAGAATCATCAATGGCCAGAGGATTTCGTAATAAACAGCCTTGCTACCAATCTACAATTCTGCCTGGACGCTTATGAAGTACTCGGCGATAAGAAAATGTATCAAAAAGCGAAAGAACTTGCAGATATAGGTATCCAAAAATTGTGGAGCGGAAAGTTGTTTATTCGCCAACCCAAAGACCCTTATTATGAAGCAAAATTGGCAACAAACACGCTGGTTGCAGGTTTGCTGCGGCTGCATTATCTGGAGAAAAATCAAAACGAAGCTGCCTCAATGAAGCGTTGGTCGCTCTGAGCAGCTGTTAAGACTGCTCAGAAAAACTACTGTTTCCGGCCACAAAAGCTCTTTCTCATTGCCCTTGCCAATGTTTTCACCAAACGTTCCGAAGGATCGAGCAACTTCGAATGTCTGTAGCAACTCTACCGACCAATTGTCCCGAAGGGACATACGCATACCAAAACAGCAATCTCACCCACATTGATTTGACTGCAAAAGACACCTGAATCGAAACCATCATTACTGGCAGACTTTCCTAAATGCGATCTTTACAATATCCATCAGCGTATTCTAGCCTTTTTTTAATATATTTCTTGTGGGAACCTAACTCAGGATGCCGGACAAATCTATTTATACGTAGGCACTCTGATATTTTCATCTCCATCCTCTAGACCAAAATATTTTTATGCCTTGGGAAAGACGATTTCTTCTGCTTTGGACCTGCTTCATAGCTGGTCATCCTTTCGTTATTGGGCAGGTGAAAACCCAGGGCAATACATTTGCCGTCGTAATCGGCATTACGAAATACAAGGATTCAACGCTCTCAACCCTGCAGTTTGCAGATCGGGACGCGCGTTTATTCGCAGCGTACCTTGAATCAAAGGCTGGGGGAAATGTTCCGACTGATAATATCAAATTGCTGGTGAACGAAAATGCGACCATCGCGTCCATTTATGATGCCCTGAACTGGCTGCAGAAACGTTGTCAAACTGACGATAAAGCCTACTTTTATTTTTCCGGCCATGGCGATGTGGAAACCGATAACAAGGGCCTGGGTTACCTGCTGGCCCACAATTCCCCGTCAAGCAATTACCGTAACAATGCCATTACCATTGAGGATCTGAATAAAATGGCCACCTATCTTTCGACGAAAAGCAAGGCTACGGTGGTCCTGATCACGGACGCCTGTCATTCGGGAGAGCTCGCAGGAGACTATTACAAAGGCAGACAACTGGTTGCTAATCAACTAAGATTGATATTGAATAACGAAGTGAGACTGGCTGCATGCAGGGTAGACGAAAGGGCAGGTGAAGGCGAAGACTGGGGCGGCGGACGCGGCGTATTTTCCTATTATTTGTTAAAAGGATTGGAAGGCCTGGCCGATGTAAACCGCAATGATACCATTCAGCTTCAGGAGCTGAACACTTATCTTGATTCCGCTTTTGCAGCGGATAAAGACCTGATTCGGAACAACCTCAAGCAGCACCCAGTACTCGCCGGAAACCCTGGCCTGACAATGGCTGTGGTTGATCGCGCAGCATTAGAGATAGCAAACAGGTCGATCGTCAAACCGCAGCAAAACAGTCAGACACCATCCGTGTTTCGCATTTTCCAGCCGCTCGGCAAACAACCTATTGATTATTTATTTGGGTTGATAAATACAAAAACCTTTGAAACTAAATTGCCCATTTCAAGTTACGTTAAGATACCGGCAGATCATTTGCCAACAAAGATAGTAGATGACTGCATTGCGTATCAGCAGAAATTAGACAAAGAGAAGAAAGCACTTGGGATTGCAAGACCACAAGATCCGGGCATTTATTTTTTTTCAGACATAGACACCCTTAAGTTACTTAAAAATCAGTTTTCTACGAGCAAAGCCCTTGTCGAAAGCTTTAATGAACGATTTACACAGCTGGTGCATGGTGAAGCTCAGGATATGATCAACGCATATCTGGATGGCGATTTTGCCGAACTGGAAAAACGGGAATATTACTATACCGGAAACCGTAAATATGCCGATTTTTTGCAAATGCTCAGGGTTGCGTTACACATAGCGCCAAAGGACGATTATTTGTATCCATTGCTTGCCGTACAGGAAGCATACATCAGCGGCCTCGCAGACCGACTGAAAATTGCCACGACACCAAACATGTCGGCGCTATTGGCCAGCGCTTTCAAGTACCAGAAGAAGGCGTTGAAACTGGAGCCGTATGCTGCATTCATTCGGAATGAGATGGGCAATCTGTACATGCTCAGCAAAAATTACACGAAGGCAGAAAGTGAGTTTGAGATGGCCAAGGAGTTGTCCCCTACCTGGGCTATTCCCTGGAGCAACACGATAAGGTTGGGCTTAGCAACCGGGAATATAACAAAGGCAACGGAGGCGGTAAAAATGGCTGATTCCTTGCAGTCCGAACAGTCCTATACCCTAAACAATGCAGGCCTGGTGATGGCTAAACAAGGGGATTTGCTTACTGCGGAACACTACTTCCAGAGAGCGATTATTAAGGAAAAAACGCACTTTTTCCCCTACGACAGGCTTGGTGAGCTGTATTTACAAGCTGGTGATTATAAAAAAGCTGATTCGCTTTTGGCAGCCGCTTACATTCGCAAGAAAGGTTTCGAGATCAATCCTCTTGCAACTGAGTTCGGAATTGAAAAGCTCGAAGTCGAACATATGCCCAAGTTCAGAGAAGATGAATGTTATTTCCTGAACAGTATTCAAATGCCTGTGCTTAAGCCATATTTAAAGCTGGCAAATGCTTTCGATTTAGCACAATCAAATCCGGATTCCGCCTTAATAATCATGGAGGAACTTGCCAGGGATATGGGCGATTTCCCTTTGATGAGGCATTATAGGGGCAAGGCGCTTTTTGCACAACAAAAATGGGAACAAGCTACCCGCCTTCTTTTACAAGCCATTCGTACCTATCAATCGGATTCGGCCCTCTCTGCCTCAATTCAAAGCGTTTTGAAGATCAGAAATGACACAGTCAATTGCCTTATCGCCAAACTCATGCAGTATGACTACAATGTACTTGAAGACCATTATCTCCTGGGGAGTATTTATGAACGCGAGGGCGCCCTCGGAAAAGCGATCGAACAATATGCGAGCATCATAAGCATCGAAAACGAATTGCAAAAAGAGCAGGCAGCTTTAAAAGATTCCTATCGGCCTCCGGGGATGAATTCGTCGAAATTCCAGAAACTGATCTTAGAGGAGAATTATAGAGCCTTGAGTTACACGTATCAGAATCCTATCCCGATGGGCGGCTACATCAGGATGGCAAATATTTACGAAAAGTTGGGCGATTATGACCGCGCAGAAAGAGCCTATCTGCAACAAACACAGTGGAGCGGAGAGGCAGCGGATCTCAGGAAGGCACAGACTGGCCCTGGGCCGAGCTGGATTTCACTCATTGAAAATAATTGCTCGTATTGTCTCGCACTAAACCGGTCGGCAGAAGCCTCCACTTTCAATTTTTATCAACGGATGCTGAAGCTTTTCCCGCGTGACTCAGAATGGCAGGAAAAAGCAGGCATGTTTTTGTACAGTCGACTTTTGATCGCATTTCAGAAAGTGCCAGCTGCTAAATATAAAGTTGCATACGAAAGCGTCAAAAACCACTCGTACCCATTTTTTGCAGGCGAAGACGCGTTTTTGCAATCTGAAATCCGCTTTGAATTACCCGGTACGGAAGAAACCATGGTCATCCCTACGCCCAAATACGATCCGCTAAAAAACGCGTTGGAAAGTTTGAAACTGGCGGTAAGGCTGTCTGGCGAAATAATACCGAAACCAGCTGTATTGGAAGCCATTGCTGACCTGAACAGCTGGATGGGCAACCAAAAAGTGGCATTTGAAACCTATAAAGAACTAATCTGGAATCAAGAGCCGACTACCGCACTCCGTAGTAAAATAATCGATTATAGTTTTGTGATATACGAATTGCCCTTTGCAATGGACCAGCTTGCAATTATCTATCAGCTTGGCAATGCGACTCAGGTACAAAAAATGCAGCTGGCTGACTGTTATGCAAGAAATGGCTCAACGGATAAAGCGCTTAAAATTCTAAATACGTTGGCTGCCGCGAACAATACTCCAAAAGTTGAACTTGACATGTTGTATGCAAAAACATACTGGCTGACTGGAAACTATTCGAAAGCCCTGAGCTATCTGAATCCCCTCGCATTAGCACATACAAAGCCAATGAATCCTGACAGCACAACACATACGATGGCCTTCCTCAATTATTCCATCGCAAGAATAAACGCGTTATTGAAACAAAATGAAAAAGCGTTGGCAGGGTTAGACATGGCTTTGCAAAGAGGTTTTGCGTATGGCTATGTGCTGGAAACAGATACAGCCTGGAATCTCCTGCGAGCATCTGCTGGATGGAAAACTTTGAAGAAACAATATACAAACCAGTTTAAGCTTATAAAATACAGCGAGGGAGAGCCCGAGGACGGGTCTACGATAAGAAAATACCTTATTGCGGATTAAAGTTTGGGGGTCACAATAAATCTGGCCGATTGCACACAACGATTTTCTCCGCACTCTGCACCCAGAGAGAGCCAACTAGCGTTCTTTTTGGTACTGGCAAGTATGCTAAGCCACGTTACATTTGACTTGGTCTCGTACAAGACTTTACGAAGCTCCTCAGTGAATGAGTTGGTAAAATAGCCTCCCAAATTGGGGTTACCGACCGCAAGCTGATATTTGTCTGCCGATGCGATTAGCATCGAAGCAGCCTTTGATGGGAAAAACAACTTCTTGAAAAGTGTCATATTCAATACGGGTTCACCATTTGGCGCTTTGGTTTTAACAAAGGTGGGACCCGACGGAACTACCGCATCAATCTCATTATTGCAACAATCAGCGAGAACCAGGGTTACTTTGGCCTTCTTTTTGAGCAATATTTTATAAACATCTTCGAGACCAAGATTATTTTTACTTAAATCTGCTTCTCTGTTCAATCGTACTGACATTCTCGGATACGGGCTTACATCTTTTGCATACCTGAAACCGTGACCGCTGAAATAAAAAACGACGATATCAATAGGAGAAGGGTGCAATCCTTCTAGGGCCAGTTCAACTGATTCTTTGCTAAGATTATTGTCACCGACTTTCCGAACTTGAATATCCATATTAGCGTCCTTAGCCAGCAATGTAAACGTAGACACAATATTCGCCAAATCCCTTTGTGTACTGACACCGATAATTGAATCCAAAGTGTTTACGACCGTGATCAGATAAAGCTTCTCTTTCCTCTTGTCCGGAACTTGAGCAGACGAAGTTGTTGCAAACAGGCTCTGGTAAAATTTATCCGATTGGTTAAAAAAACCAGTGACCAGCACGTTTTCTACTTTTAACTGAGTCTCACTTTTTCGTTGATTCACCAACATTTCAGAAGAAAGCCAGCTGCCGTCTGGAGATTTGTACATGATAGCCTCCGGTACCATGGTACCATCTGTCTGCTTTTTTAATACAAACTTAGGAGAATGAAACGCTGAAAGATTTGTACCTCCGATTGGCAAAGGTTCTCCAAGCTGAACAAGGTATTTTAGATCGCTGTTAATCCCACTTGTAAGGGCGGAATCCAGCAGATTGATTTCCACAAGCCTAAGTTCCCTGGAAACAGGTTCTGAATACCTTATACGCGCCCTGCCGCTTCCATCACCATACAGCGTCAAAAAAGTATAGTAAGTTAAGGATGAGTCTTTGGGGGAAGGTATCTTATTTTCAAAATAAAAATAGGACTGACTATAAGACTTCAAACCTGTGGACAGCAAAAGCATGGTGAAAAGCCCCCATGCGGCATATTTAACAAGGTGATTTTCTGAATGGTGCGAGGAAGTATTTTTATTCATAATCTTTGTGGAATTCGTACCATGCAACGCACCCATATTCATAAGCATTTCGCCTTCTCTGAATGTTTGTGCCATGATACATTGAACTTAGATTGGACTTTCAATAATATCATTTTGATGCAAATTGGCCGTTATCGAAGTAAGCCAATGCCGCCTTATTTGCACAATAATCCAGCAATCCGTCAAATGGTCAATAGTTGGCCTTCGACAAATCATCAAACGTTTTCATTGAAACAAGAAAAGTTCTGGTAAACTTTCTATTCCGGGCTTTTATCAATAGTGCTTCGGGGCTCTGGGCGTTTCGACGCAGTCGGGTCTATTGGGGGCAAGGCAGGCGTCTTTTTAGTTGCTCCACCCTTAGGAGCAACAGGTTTTTTCTCAGGTTTTTTTTTGTCGTTGTCACCGGAAGCAAACACCGATGAAGCCATTAAAACCATTGGGAATTGTCCTGACGATTGAATTTTGTTTGTAATTTGTGGCATAACATCAAATTTTGGTTAGCCTAAGTTAATTATTTAGTCTTTAAATTGTCAAAAAAATAAATAGAATAATTTCGAGTCTGCTTTGAGGTATATCAATTCTCCTCAAATTATGTACTTTGTCGATTTTTGATCATATGTGGTTCACGAAACGGTTGTCCAATCTAGCCTTTTTGACGACAATAATCTGGTTTTTCTTTTTGTCTGTAAGCCACGGGCAAACAGGGAGCCCACGGTTGCTGAAAGAAAAGCAAAAGCGATTAGAAAGAGGACAAAATTATTTACGGGACACTTCTTATTTGAATGTCGTGAATCAGATCGCATTTTTATATGCCGATAGCTATCCCGATAGCGCCTTGACCATGTCAAGGATAAACACTTTGAATTGTGAGCGAGCATCCTACAAAAAGGGAGAGGCAGATGCCAGTAAAATTACCGGAAATGCTTATAGGACAAAGGGGGATTACGTGAATGCGTTGATCTGGTACAAGAAAAGTTATGATCTCGCGGAGAAAATTGGCTATAAAACGGCCTTTCCTGGAATTCGCAACAACATAGGACTGGTGTATATGAACCAGGGAAATTATACTGCTGCACTGAACGAGTTTTATGCTGCAATTAGATCAGCACAGGCGATCAATGACAAGTTCGTAATCGGCAGTACCCTGAATAACATCGCAATTATTCATTTTCACCAGGGAAAATTAAAAGAAGCAGACAGTACTTATAAACAGACCCTTATCATCGCTAAGGAGATGTCGGATACGATTGGTATCATCCTGGCCTACAACAACATCGCCGAAGTGAATATTGAGCAAAATTTATTGACGACCGCATTAAAAAATCTTAATCTTGCCCATGCACTTGCCATCAGGAAGGATAACCCTGAAATGCTGACAATCGTATCTCATTCGCTTGGCAATACTTATTTCCGTATGGACAGCCTCTCAAAAGCGGCTGCTTACTTTGTCGCGGCCTCTAAGATATCGGCGCTTCACAAATACAGCACCTCCAGTTGTAAAGCTTTAATCGGGCTTGCGAAGGTATATGAGCAGCAAGGGCTACTGAAGGAGGCACTTAAAAACGGCCTGGATGGTCTGCAGCAAGCCAGGAACATGGGTCACACACAACTGATTCGGGACGCCAGCAAAATCGTGTCGATGATTTATGAAGAGATGGGCGACGGAATGAACAGCCTTGCCTATTTTAAGTCATTCAAGGTCTATTCCGACAGCCTGCGGAACCTCGAAGCCGAACGCACCGCAACCTTGTTTGACGCCAAACTTCAGTTTTCAAAAACAGAAGATGCTCTGAATCGAAAAAACCTGCTTCAAAAATGGCTGACCTTTTCCGCGTTCGCTGCACTTTCCTTATTGGGAGTGATTTTGCTGATCGTGAATCGAAACAGGCAAAAACTTGATTACACGTACAAGGAATTACAGCAAAAGAATATCGTAATCGAATCGCAACGAAAAAAGGCCGAAGAAACACTCGATGAACTGAAATCCACGCAGACCCAATTGATTCAATCCGAAAAAATGGCCAGCCTGGGAGAGCTTACGGCAGGTATCGCGCATGAAATTCAGAATCCACTGAACTTCGTAAATAATTTTTCGGAAACAAGTATTGAGTTACTGGATGAGATGAAAGACGAGCTCAGTAATGGAAATGAAGAAGTGGTGCGGGAAATAGCCTTAGAAGTCATCGCGAATCTGGAGAAAATAAACAGGCACGGCAAGCGTGCCGAGTCCATTGTAAAAGGCATGCTCCAACATAGCCGAAAGAACAGCGGCCAAAAAGAACCAACCGACTTAAACGCGCTGATCGATGAATATAGCCGCCTAAGCTATCATGGATTACGCGCGAAAGACAAGTCTTTCAATGCTACGATCGAAACGGATTTTGATTTGAGCCTGGATAAAGTCCTGCTCAGCCCGCAGGACCTTGGAAGAGTGATTCTCAACCTTTTGAACAATGCTTTTTATGCGGTAAATCAAAAACAAAAACATACGACGGAGTCCGACTACCAACCCACAGTGGAGATAAGCACAAAAAAGTTGGACGATAAGATCATCATCCGCGTTTCGGATAACGGATACGGGATGCCCGAAAACATTCGAAACAAAATTTTCCAACCCTTTTTTACTACCAAGCCAACAGGTCAAGGAACAGGCCTGGGGCTGTCTCTGAGCTACGACATCATTACCACAGGGTACGGCGGCACGATCGATGTGCAGTCAAAAGAAGGAGAAGGAGCCGTATTTACGATTACCTTGCAAGGATTGAGTTGATACATTTCCCGGGTAGTGCAAACAGTCATTTCTACGCCAGGCCTTCAATCCTGGCCACAGTTTTTTTATAATGGTAACGAATCGTCTCTCTTTTAGCAAACCAGCAAATTTCCCTTGTTTGTACAGGATGAAGACATTATTTATTAATAGCCATTAGACACCAAAACCGAGTATAGTTCTAAATAATCGAAAGTTCGTTGGGGTGCGTTAACGATTTAATAATTGCAATGGCAGCGTAAACACCGTAGTAGCCCGCCACACAAGCTCCAATGTTACGTTGCTGAAAGATGAATTCAATGATATTACGATTAATATTTTTTTTTCAACTTATTACAGTCATTTGCCCCGGACAGAAAGCGCCCTGGCAGCCCATAACGATTTCGGATGGACTCTCACAAGGTATGATCTACGACCTTCTTGAAGATAAGGAAGGATTCATTTGGTTTGCTACAAAGGACGGGCTTAACCGTTACGACGGATACAATTTTAAGGTTTTTACACATGATCCGTACAACGAGAACAGCATTTCCGGTAACACCTGCACGGCTCTTCTTCAGGATAGCAAAGGAAAGATATGGATTGGGACCGAAAAGGATGGTCTAAACCTGTTTGATACTCAAAACCAGCGATTTTACCACGCCGCGATCAGCGATAAAGATCAGGCCAATGCGGGGAACTACGGGATCATTTTTATTAAAGAGGGTGCAGACGGCACCATTTGGCTGGTATCGGACAAGCCAGGCAAGATTTTCAAAATTCGCCCCCAGCAATCCTTCCCCGAAACACCTGATTTTACGAATCTGGTTGAAACGACCTCATTTCCTAAGTCGGAGAAAGGTATCGTATATTTCAAATTTGACCATCATTCGATTGGTTTCACCGATTCAGAAAAGGTCTACGCATCGGACGGGCGACACCCTGGATCTGCGGAAATTTCCTACGCGACCTCTTTTTACAAGGTTTTGGAAGATCAGAAAAACCGTTTTTGGGCTATCGGGCAGGATAGTATCGTTTGCTGGAAGCAAGACCGCCTTAAACTAATAAGATTTCCAAAAGGAGGACAGAGTACTGCAAACCAGTTTCCGGATGGAACAATAGCTATCTGTAATCAGGAATACTTATGGCTTTTTAAACCGGATGAGCTCATGCGAATGGATAATCTCACAATTCGGAATGCATACACATCAATGCCTCCGGATGTAAAAGCTGTGAATCACATTTTTAAGGATCACAATGGTAATATCTGGGCCTCGACCAGGGGATATGGCTTACTCAAGTTCAATCCCAGGGTCAAGCAATTTCAGTCATATCTGCCCGGAAAATCTCCTGCGGCGCTGTTTCAGGATTACAAGGGAAATGTATATCTACATGCTAACTACTATCCAAATTACCAGATTTACAAGCTTGATAAAGTACGCAATGCCATTCAAAGTTTACCAGCCGGGATTGGTGACAAGAATATTGACCACGATGCAATTATCCAGGACCGCCGGCACAATTTCTGGATGACTCTTTATATCAAGACCAGGACACCCGGAAGATTCCTGGTCAAACTGACGGAAGACTGGAAAATCAGTAAGAGATACCTGTTGCCCGTTCCTGAGGGGCAGAATTTTAGTTTAAAAATGCACGAAGATGAGAAAGGAATCATCTGGATCGGGGTTTCCGAGGGGGCATTTTTGAAATTTGACCCTTTATCAGAAAAATTTACTTCCTATAGTTACCGCTCCCTGCTGCCTGCGAGTGGGTCGACAATAGAAAATTTTTGCCTTTACCAGGATGGTAGAACCTTGTGGATTGGTACACAAAAGGGGCTGATCAAGTCTGAAAATTTTCAAACCAAACCAACTTTTTCTATTTACAAAAACAGCAAAGATGAGCGGCAAAGTCTAAGTAATGATTTTGTATCGGGGGCAATTAACGATCCGCTTCAACCTGAAAAATTCCTTTGGGTCAGTACCAAAGGGGGAGGCTTGGAAAGACTTGACAAACAAACGGGCAAATTTGAACATTTTACCGAAGCCAGAGGATTGCCCAATAAAGTGGTTTATGGGGTCCTGATGGGAGATGACAACAACTTGTGGATGAGCACCAATCGAGGATTATCAATGCTCAATCCGAATTCTTTGATCTTTACAAATTTCAATAAATCGGATGGATTGCAGGACGATGAATTCAATACCAATTCCTACTTTAAAGCACCCAACGGCGAGCTTCTTTTTGGGGGTATTCAGGGACTGAATATTTTCAGAGCATCCGCGATTATCAATAATGCGAAGCGGCCTGTGACCCGGTTAGTCGGTCTGAAAATTAATAACAAGGAGATCGAGGTCGGCGACCAGAGCAATATTCAATCCCAGGCGCTCGGGTATATAGCTTCACTTGATCTTTCTCATGATCAGAATCAGATCACCCTGGAATTTGCCGTGATGGATTTTACCAACCCGGTTAAGAACCGTTTTCGCTATCAGCTCGACGGTATAGATGACGACTGGGTAGAGGCGGGTACCGATCACTTCGCCAACTATGCCCAGCTGCCGCATGGAAAATATACGTTCAAGGTCATCGGTACAACCAACGGAGAAGTGTGGAGCAAACCCGTTGAACTCATGATCCGCATCCGTCCCCCTCTTTATAAAACCTGGTGGGCTTATTTTCTTTATTTCATTTCGTTGGTTTACTTATGGTACCGCTGGAATCAGAGCCAGCTGAACAGGATACGTTTGCAAGAGCAGATTTGGTACAAAGACAAAGAAGCGGCCAGGTTGGCTGAGCTGGATACGATCAAAACTAATTTTTTTGCAAATATCTCCCATGAATTCCGCACCCCGCTTACACTACTGACAGGCCCGTTGGTAATGTTCCAAAAGAAGTACCCGACGGAGGATCTGATCCCGACAATGCAGAGAAACCTTTTCAGACTGCAGACACTGATCAACCAATTACTGGATCTCTCCAAGCTAGAAGCCGGAAAGATGGAGCCGAAAATAAATTATGCTGACCTGTCGGGTTTTCTGACCTATCTGTTAGCTTCCTTTGAATCCATGGCCCAAAGCAAGCATATTATTTTTGAGAAGTCGCAAAGCCATTCTCTTCAAATGGCCTATTTCGATGTTGATAAAATGGAAAAGATTGTGACCAACCTGCTTTCAAATGCATTCAAATTTACACCTGAAAATGGCAGGATAACGGTTCGGGTCGTCTTTCCGGATCCATTGGTTTCGACGGTACGTATCATGGTCGCCGACAATGGGATTGGTATTGATGAAACGCGCCTGCCCAGGATATTTGACCGGTTTTATCAGGTTGATAACAGCCGGAATCGTGATTACGAGGGAACGGGGATCGGTCTGGCGCTGGTCAGGGAACTGGTGAACGCATTGCATGGCTCCATCGACGTACATAGTGCCCCTGGAAAAGGCAGTACCTTTACGGTAAACTTACCTTGCGACCTGGCTACCTGGGGCAGCTATGTGACAGCTCCGGAGCCTGAGATCGATACCATACACCCCTTGGAAGCGATATCGAATCAGGAAACAAAAACGACACAGTTCGTTTCGAAAAATACGGAGCTACCCGTTTTGCTGATCGTTGAAGATAATCTGGATCTCCGGAAATTTGTGCGGAGCATTTTTGAAGGAACCTATCACATTGAAGAGGCACAGGATGGGCAGCTGGGTCTTGAAATAGCACTAAGTCAGATCCCTGATGTCGTCATTTGTGATTTGATGATGCCCCGTATGGATGGTTTTGAATTTTGTAAGGCGCTCAAAACGGACATGCGCACCGATCACATTCCCGTCGTCATGCTCACAGCCAAGGCTACTCTGGCGGACAGGTTGGAAGGACTGGAGTTGGGTGCCGACGACTACATTGCCAAACCTTTTGATACCGATGAGCTGATGGTCAGGGTGAGAAACCTTTTGAAACAACGTAAGCTTCTTCGGCAAAAGTACAGTATGAGCACGGCTAATTCATCCAGGAAGACAGCAACAAGCCAGGTGGCATCCGTCCATGAGCAATTTTTACAAAAAGCCAATGTCATTTTAGAAGAATACCTCTCGGAAAGCAGTTTTAATGTAGAACAGTTTGCAGCTGAAATGGGTATTACGACTGTTCAGTTACGTCGAAAATTGAAAGGCATTACCGATCAAACCGGCATCGAATACATCCGCAATTACAGACTAGAAAAAGCAGCAATACTGCTTCAGAATCAGGCCGGCACAGTTTCCGAAATTGCCTACCTGGTAGGCTTTGAAAGTCTTTCCTACTTTTCCAAAGTTTTTCAGGAACGCTTTGAAAAAAAGCCATCCGAATGGGGTTGAATGGTCTTACTGCATACATGACGTAACCTTTTACCACAGATTGACAAATGCCCCGCCTGGGGCATTTTCCATTAAAGATGTTGCCCAAACAACTCCAAAACCAGGCCTCATACCCCTGTTTGTCCAAAATGAGCAAAAGAATGTCTTTTTCGAGTTAACACTGAAGCCTTCCATTTTTCGAATTTTGTCACTATGTCTTAGGACTCGAAAAGGATTGACACAACCTCTTCATTGTTATTGCCAACTCTCATTCAGGTAACAATTTACTACTCTATTTTATGAAAAACTCCAGACCAACGCTATTCATCGTTGCAGCATTATTCCTTTTTCTGAGCGCTGCATTTACCAAAGACTCAAGCCAAAATCCCGAGGCCACCATTCCCCTCCGTACAGACAAAGATCTGGTGAAACGCGGTGAATACCTGGTAGGCGTATTGGGATGCCAGGATTGCCACTCTCCCAAGCGTATGGGCGCTCAAGGGCCGGAGGTGATTCCGGAACTACATCTGTCGGGTTATCCCGCCAGCCGACCCGTAGCCCGGGTATTCCCGGAAGCCATTCAGGGAGGTTGGATGCTTTTCGGTCCGGACGGCACTTCGGCTGTGGGGCCTTGGGGTATGAGCTTTGCCGCCAATCTGACCTCAGATGAAACCGGAATCGGAAGCTGGTCCTACAAACAATTTAAAACTGCTTTGACACAAGGTAAATTCAAAGGACTAACTAGCACGCGTCCTTTGCTACCACCCATGCCCTGGACCAACTACACCGATATGGCTGATGAAGATATTCAGGCCGTTTTCCAGTATTTAAAAAGTACGAAGCCGGTCAGCAACGTGGTACCGGCGCCCATTACACCCGATAAGCTGAAATAGGTTCTCTGTAACTGTCCCTCTTTTTAATGTGACCGGACGCATCTACTTATTTTTCACTTTCTTAACAATGAAACGTTTGCTACTTAACACCAAAAGCCTTTCCGGATTCAGTAGTAGGAGTTCCCTTGCGATTGGGCTTATTTTGTTCACTGCTGCTGTTGTCTATTCCCAGGAACCCACCCCCCGGCCTTTTATTACTACATGGAAAACGGATAACGAGGGTGCCAGCAACAGTACCTCCATCAGGATACAGACTATCGCTGGCGATGTATACAATTATGATGTTGACTGGGACAACGACGGCAACTATGATCAGTTAGGCATCACAGGGAATGTAACACACGATTTTGGTACCGCAGGCACATACACTATTCGTATAAGAGGGGTCTTTCCGGGCACTACTTTTATCAGTAATCCGAACGACGCGAAAAAGTTACTTGATATTGTGCAGTGGGGTGATATTTCATGGTCCTCTATGCGTTATACGTTTCACGGGGCCTCAAACCTCCAGATCAGCGCTACCGACGTCCCGGATATCAGCGCAGTAACCGACATGACCAACATGTTTTCCAACTGTACCATATTGAACGGACCTGCAAATATCGGTAGCTGGGACACCCGCAACGTAACCATTATGACCGGGGCCTTTCGTGACACTGATGCATTCAATCAGCCGCTTGGCGATTGGAACACCAGTAATGTGACAACGATGGAATATATGTTTTTAAATGCCAAAGCATTTAACCAACCCATCGGAGACTGGGATACCGGGAAGTTAACATCAACAGAAGCCCTGTTTCTTGGTGCCTCTGCATTTAATCAACCTCTGTCCGGCTGGAATACAGAGAATGTGACCAAAATGGCGTCCATGTTTTTAAACGCCAGTTCTTTCAATCAACCCATCGGTAACTGGGATACCGGCAGCGCACAGACAATGGCCACGATGTTTGCGAGCCTGGATGTCAGTGGCGGCTCCATTCCGCCAGCGAGGTATGACTTTAACCAACCCATTGCTAACTGGAATACGACTAATGTCATCGATTTCAGAGCTATGTTTTTTAATGCTGTTGACTTCAACCAGCCACTTGGTAGCTGGAGATTAAACCAGTCGGCGTACTTGGAGAGGATGCTCGAAAACAGCGGATTAAGTTCAGCAAATTACGAACTTACGCTTCAGGGGTGGAGCGATAACCCGCTGACTCCCGACGGAAGATCACTGGGTGCTGACGGGTTGAAATATGGTGCGGGTACCGTGGCTGCACGTAACAACCTGACGAGTTCGAAGGGCTGGACAATTAGCGGCGACGAGCTCCAGGTGCTACCTGTAACTTTGATCAGTTTTACCGGCAAAAAGCAGGACAACCACATTTTGCTGGAATGGAAAACAATCTCCGAACGGAATAATGCCGGCTTTTATATTGAAAAGTCCTCCAACGGAAAGACCTTCGAACGAATCGGTTTTGTTGACGGAAAGGGTGACTCGCACGAAGTGAATAGCTATCATTTTACTGATAGTGCTCCATTCTCGATGAATTATTACCGGTTAAATCAAATTGACCGTGCGGCGAACGATGGTAACGGCAAATCAGAATATTCCAGAATCATCTCGGTCAAAGGCACCGGAGATTCATTTGGTATTTATCCCAATCCTGCCCAGGACCACCTTTATCTTAGAAATAGAGAAAGCAATCACGAAGTACTTATTTCAGACATGACAGCAAATCCACGACTGAAAACAACTTCCACTGGCAAAACGCCCATTAACATCAGCGGTCTTCCTGCCGGCACTTTCCTCGTTACGATCGGAGGGGAAACTCAAAAACTGGTGATACAACGATAGCGCAGTGGCAACAAAAAAACTCCTTAAATACAAAATGAAAAATCTCCCAACCCGAACAGCTTTTGCCTTTAGCAGGTATCTCCTGTTCCTCATTTTCCTGAGCTTTGACACACTTGCGGCCGACGATAACGTATTCCTTGGCAATGGTCATTCAGGTTCTTCAACAGTCAACGCAGCCAATATCGTGGTGAATGTTTATTCAGGACTTACGGCCAACGCTCCGGCAGGGCAAAATTTTGTAACCATAAGTAATACAACGGGATTCGCGTCCGGTGACCTGATTATGGTATGGCAGACAGCACAGTCTACACCGGAGAACACCTCCACAGTCGCCGCAGCCACAGACTTGACGAGTCAGCCTGTGGGCCGTTGGGAATTTGCAAGAATTACGGGACTCACAGCGACCAAGATAACCTTTTCGAGTACTTTAAAATTCGCGTACTCTTCGCCCGGAGCCCAGGCCATAAAAGTACCTGAATACACTTCAGTGACCATCAATGCGGCAGGTTCCATCGTCGCAAGCCCCTGGGATGGTACTTCCGGGGGTATAGTTGTCTTTCTTGCCACAGGGACAGTCACCAATAATGGTACTGTATCCTCCGCTGGAAGAGGATTTCGAGGAGGAATTTTCAGTAACGACGGCGATGCCACAACCGGAGGTTCCGCATTGGATCTGCTTCCGCCAACGGCAGGTCGGAAAGGCGAAGGTGTTGCAATCAACCGTTTTGGTACCCCTTATGGAGGAAGAGGAACCTTTGCCAATGCAGGCGGAGGGGGTTCAGGTTTCAAATCCGGCGGAGGTGGCGGAGGTAGTGTTGGTGCGGGAGGAAATGGCGGAAACAGCGACCTTGCTTCAGATGCAAACAGATCGGTGGGCGGCTACGGAGGCGGTGCCTTAATCTATGACCCCGTTTCTCGCCTGGTGATGGGCGGTGGTGGCGGTGCCGGACATGGCAGCAGTAGTTCAGGCACGGCAGGCGGGGCCGGCGGAGGGATTGTATTTTTCAGGGCGAATGCGTTGGTTGGAACAGGAACCATCAGTGCCAACGGAGCCAGTGCCCAGGCAGTAAGTAGCGATGCAGGGAGTGGTGGTGGCGCTGGCGGGGGGGTGTATGTTCGCCTTGCGGGGAATGCGGCCTGCAATTTGATTTCCGCAACCGGAGGAAACGGTGGCAGTGCATCCGATTCAGAAATCGGCCCTGGTGGCGGTGGCGGTGGTGGAAAAATATTGTTTCAGGCAGCAGGTGGCAGCTGTAGTAACTGGACGGTGGCTGGCGGCGACGCAGGTTCACAAGGAAATCCGCTGGCTCCGGGCGGTTCGGCATATGGTGCCACCAATGGGAGTACTGGTAGCACGACCACCTTAACCGGAGGCATGACCGCTCCGGTAGTTGCGATCACCACACCAGCACCCGCAGCCGTCACTTCCGACAAGCCCTCGATTTCCGGAACCGCTACACCCAATAGCACCGTGCGTCTCATTGTTGATGGTACGGAAATAAACGCTGTCCCGGTTGATCTGAACGGAGAGTATGCCTACCAATTAACTGGTTCACAAGCGTTAACTGATGGACCACATATACTAAAAGTGATTGCAGATTACCAGGGATTGAGTAGCAGCGAGGCGCAAATAAGCTTTACGACCGAGGCGGTACTGCCGGTGAAAATCGTTTCCTTTACCAGCCTGCTGGAATTGAAAACTGTTCATTTAAATTGGGCGGTAACTTCGGAAGTAGGTGTTGAGAAATATGTAGTTGAAAGAAGCAGCGATGGCAGGCATTTCTCCGAAATCATCAGCGTTGCGGCCACCGCAGAAAACCTTGCACGGGCCACTTATGCGGCCATAGACGACGCACCACGCCATGGAGAGAATCTCTATCGGTTGAAAATGAAGGATCGAGACGGTACAATTGCTTATTCACGTATCGTCGCCCAGCAGGTCGATCTTGGCATTTCAGTGGTTCTTTTCCCAAATCCGACAAACGGGAACGCCACGCTCTCCCTGGATGGCCTGCAGAAAAACGGGGGAACCGTTTCTGTCATCAATGCCCGGGGAATACCTGTCAGGAGCTACCTGGTAGCTCCGGGAAACAGCCACGAGCAACTCCTGATCGAAAGGAAACAGCTGCCGCCGGGAATTTACCATGTAAACCTCCACTACGCGACCGGAGAAAAGTTGTCAGGGACGAAACTGGTGCTGTACTAAATTATCGGCTGCGTATCAAACTGAGGAAGTATTCTTTAAACCTTCAAGGTGTCCTGTCGGAAAGTTCGGCAGGACACCTTGAAAACTTTCTTTTTAAACTTTTCTAAAAGCTTATGCCTCTACGCGTTCCGCTTTATTGAGACATGCAAACACTTCCCGATAGAACTCCGGGTGCGATTGCCAGGTTTGTCCGGTAATGATATTCCGGTCGCAAACAGCCTGGAGGGTGGAATAGACTCCGCCGCCCATCTCAATTTCAGCACGCACATGCTCGTATGCAGTTACAGTGCGGTTTTTGGCCAATCCGGCTGTGACGAGAATCTGTATACCGTGACATATGGCAAAGAGCCATTTGCCCTGCCGGTCAAACTCACGCACTACTTCCAACAGCCCGGCATGGTTACGCAGGTATTCAGGGGCGCGGCCGCCCAGCAGCAGTATGGCGTCATAGTCGTCTACGACCACCTCGTCAATCGTCAGATCGGAATCCAGACAATAGCCTGGCCGCTCTACATACGTATCCCAACCAGGTTCAAAATCATGCATCACCAGATTAAGCCGTCGTTTACTCGGAGCGGCAATCACGGCGATGTCGCCTTCTTCCTGAAAGCGGTGCACAGCGTATAGTGTTTCGTAACTTTCGCCACCATCTCCGGTGACGATCAAGATTTTGCGATTCATGATGGCAAGAATTTATATACGGACGATTTAAAAAGCCGGTTGACCCGGCTAATCAACCAAAAGCTAAAACCCGGGCTGTCCTACCTGTGGCGGTTGATTTCCTTCATTTCCCTGCCAACCAGGAACCTTATTCTCGCAGCAGTTTTCTTACCGCACTTGTTTTTCCATTATCGAACCGTATCAGATGGACACCCGGGGAGCGTTTATTCAAGATCACCTTATTCATTCCTTTCGCTAAAACACGGCTCTCGGCATGCACCAACTTTCCGGTTAAGTCAAAGCAAGTGAGGTTCCAGCTTCCGGCCTCTGTTGCATAGATATCCACGTAAACGTTTTCGCTCGCCGGGTTGGGATAGGTGCTGCCAACGACGGGATTTTCGGGTGCATTTCCGACAGCAATTATTTTTGAATATTGATAGGTTCCATCCAGATCGATCATTTTCAGACGATAATATAGATTTCCACCCGCCTGAGTATCCGAAAAATGATAGTGGCTCATGCTGGTGGTTTTTACTTCTTCTGCATTCACGGTCCCAATCGCTTCAAACTGCCTGGCATTCTGCGATCGCTCAACATCAAAACGATCGAAGTTTTTTTCATCTGTGGTGATCCAGGTCAGCAAATTCTGGCTTTCCGCAACTTTTTTCGCAGAAAAAGAAATAAGGGTCACCGGCAAAGATGATGCCGTTCCTGCTAAATCGAAGGTGATCGTGTTTGCGTCCTGACTGGTTAAAACGAGCTCACCAATGGACATTCCTGAGGTAGAAGGGTGATAGCGAACGTAAAGGGTCGTATTTAAAACTTTGTTATCCGATGGGGCGAGGGAAACGCTTGGACCAAATCCGGTGGCGGCGGCAAGCGAGACTTCAAAGTCAGCTGGCGCAGTCACCGTTATCGCACCTTTAAGCTCTTTACCAAACACTTTAAACGGTTGCGAAGCGGAGGGGGTGCCTAACGTATTGGTGAAGCTGCTGAACGCACCTTTGATTTGTTCTGCATACCACATCACGGCACGGCTGCTACCGATGTACATATCCAGCAATCCATCGCGATCCAGATCTGTAAATGCAGCTTTGGGAGTTGGTACGCCAGCTATTGCGTCGTAAAAGTCGGTTACCAGTGTAAATGAGTTTGAATTGACAGCTGTTTGGGCATAATGATAAATCCGGTATGGGTAAATATTTTGAGCAACAAGCAGATCCAGCAGTGCGTCTCCATCCAGATCGGTGACCGTAGGGGCGGACAGCTCCCCCACATTGATGTTGTTAAAGTTTGCGGTGACGAAATCGAATACAAGGCTGTTGCCCGCCGCTTGTTCGTAGTGATCAACGGTCCCGTCATTTTTTCCGATCAGTAAATCTAGCCTACCATCCTGATCCAGGTCGACGATCTTGGGACTTGACCATTCACCCACATCAATGGCATTGAAGTTCGCTGTGACCTGTGTGAATTTGAGGCCGTTATGCATGTCCTGTTCCCAATGTGCTATTCCCCCGCTTTCGCTTCCTATCAATAAGTCGAGCAACCCGTCCCCATCGATATCGGCAATATCAGGAGAAGCAAAGTCAGAACCCAATGAGATACCATTAAAATGCTCTTCAATTAAATTGAATGTGAGACTGTTAAAGGCATCCTGCTCATAATAATCCAAAGTGCCATTTCCGTGTCCTACAACGAGATCCACCAGATTGTTGCCATTGAGGTCTGTGAAAAGCGGGTGGGCGTAAGACTTAAGGGGATACGGTGAGATGTTGAAATTTTCAGTTAGTGCACGAGGCCCAAAGTCCTCGGCAAATGCGGAAATGATAGGAATGCCGCCTGTTCCCTGTGGAGTTGGAGAAGTGCCCAGGCCGTCAATTGCAAAGGTAAAAGGAAATCCGTCTGCACCGTCATGCGCAATGCTAACCAGCGCCGACCGCAGCCCCGGACCTGACGGGTCAAAGGTAATTTCGAAAGAAGTGCTTCGATCCGCAGCAAGCGTGGATAGAGGCTGTGACGTCACGGCAAAATCGCCCGCATTTGCACCGCTGATGGTGATTTTGGGGTCGCCGCTCAAGCTAAGAGACAAAGTAGTTTGGTTTTTAATTGTAAAACTTTTAGTTATGGTTTCGCCGTTGACCAGTGCGCTGCCCAAAAAGGTGCCGTCAATCGGGGAAGGCGTCAGGTCATTGTGTGCAATAACCAGCGACCTGCCCAACACGGTGATATCGGTTCCGTTGCTCGTTCCCTGAATTGAAAAACGAAAGGACTGTTGGGCCGGATCGTCGTTGGAAATGCTTATCGATGCGGTCTTAAGGCCCTTAGAGGATGGATTAAAAGCAACGGTAAAATTTCTGCTGCCTGACTCATACACTGGCGATGCTGGCTGAGTAGAAATCATGAACTGTGACGCATCGGGCCCCTCGATCACGACTTTGGGCGAACCGGTCAGATTAAGCTGGCTGGATCCCGAATTTTTTATAAAGAAAGTGCGGGAAAAAGATTCTCCAATGTTTATTTCTCCAAAATCAGTTGCATCGGCCGACGAAGGCATGTTATCACCATTGGCGATGCTTATGCTGTTTCCTTCCACACTCATCTGGGGATAAGCATCCGTTCCTGTAAGTGCAACGGTGACGGTAGCTGCATCGGTCGATGATATTTGAATATCTCCATTGTAAGTACCGGATGCCGAAGCTCTAAAACGAACGTAAATCGGGGTAGCGATGACCTTACCACCAGTTTGCAGAATCGTAACACTGCTTCCAAATCCAGTATTTTCACTGAGCGATACCTCAAAGTTGGCAGGGGCTGTTACCAGCAGATTTTCTGTCAGGCAACGCCCTGCCCAGATGTATACCACTTGGGAAAAAGAAATAACACCAGGAGGAGCTCCGAATGTACTAAATTGCCCAACTGACTCATAATGAAGTATAACAGGGTTTGCTGTCGCTGGCAGATCAACACCTATCAGCAGATCGGCTTTACCATTATGGTCAAGATCTGTTAATACCGGAGCAGACATCCCATTGGTAGTAATACTGTTGAATGACCCACTCACCAAAACAAAATTGGTGCTGTTTGGACCATCTTGTTTGTAATGATTTACATTGCCCGCCTGTTCACCCACCAAAATATCCAGCAAGCCATCTCCGTCCAGATCAGTTACATTGGGCGTTGCGTTACTGCCAACGTCCGGGATAATATTGTCTTTAACAAAAGTAAAAGTCAGGCTGTTAGCAGCGGTTTGTTCGTAATGGTTTGTGTTACCTCCCTGTTCGCCAATCAGCAGATCCAGCAAGCCATCTCCGTCCAGATCTGTGAAAGTCGGATTCGCATTTATGCCCACGTCAATCCCGTTGAAAGATGACGACACCTGGTTAAATGACAGGCTATGGAGACTTGCCTGTTCATAATGAACTAAAAGACCGGTGGTGATACCGACCAGCATATCCACCAGCCCGTCTCCATCCAGATCAGTAAAAGCGGGGGCTGCAGCAGCCGTCGCACCCAGGCTGATGCCATTGAAGGAGGTGGTTACCAGACTGAACGTAAGGCTGCTGGCACTTTCCTGCTCGTAATGACTAATGGTGCCGTCCAACCCACCTACCAGCAAGTCTACGAGTCCGTCTCCATCCAGATCCGTCGTAGCCGGCTTGGCCCATGCCTTGCTTATACTATTGAATGAACTTCCGCCCAATGTGATGCGATTGAAAACCAAAGGCTGGGTAGTCACTGAAATTACCGGCTGACAGCCCTCACCATTACTTTGGTCGTAGTATTTTACGAGGGCTTTATCCTGAGGATTCACGTAGGCCTTCTTTTTACCGAAAGCAGCAGTCGTTTCCAGAAAATCTGAAAAATTAAATTCAGCTCCCGCCAGGCCGTTAGTAAAACGCCTTGTACAATCTAGCCTTCGCGCTGTGCCAAACGTACTGCTATATAGGACGATCAGGAAACACAAAAGTAAACTCCCTCCGGGAGCCGAAAGGGTATTAAGTGTCTTTGAAGACAACGTAGAAGAGTAAAGTCTTTGAATTTTCATCCTGCTGAAAAAATGGTTTTATAGATAGAAATTGCCAAAGGGCAATGGATCCCAAACAGTCAAGTCCGGTACCGCAAATTTGAAGAAATGAAACGCTCACCCGTTAGCCCAAAAAGAACATTCTATTGCTCGTTTTGAACAAAAAGTGCTTTCTGTGCCTTTTTGAGAGAATTATCGCCGGGATACTTGCATTAACAATGAGGAGCCATAACCATCCAGACGGGGCATCTGTAAGATCGCAAATTGTAGGCGGGACAGCAGAAAAGTGATTTACTGCAATTGCAGCAAGAAACAAAAAGACTCTGGTTCATGGCACACCGGGCCCCTCTGGTATCAAACAGTGAAGTGTGAAAGTTTTAACGTTCTCATCTGCTGCACAGTTTTGTCTTGTTAAGCTCTTTCATGTGAAAGGCAATCGTATAAGAACGAGGAGGTGTGGGTGTGCAAGCGGAAAGTTGTTGAGAAATCCCGATTGATTTAAAAATTATTCGCAGTATAGATTGATAACGTTCAGAAAATAAAAAAGGAATGGCTTAAATTGTGTTCTCAATTTTAACCCAAAACGGGACAAATATGACGCCCCCTCCTACAGAACTTGTAAATAATCCAATTCAAGACATTGTTGTTAAAGTATTTGCTGTTCTTGGCGCGGTGGCAACACTTGCAGCGATATACAAAGACATTGTTTCTCCAATTATAAATGCTTATCTAATTCGTAAGAGCAAATTCGACATAAAAGGAGTTTGGAAATCTAGTTGGGAACCCAAAGCCGTAGGAGAACCGCGATGGATATCTGAAGAGGTTACAATTTCTCAAAGCTTACTTGGAAGGGTAACGATCACTAATAACGATAATTTGCTTGGCTACCAATTCAAGTGTAGAGGTATTTTCAAGAAAAAAGGAGACAATCGCTATCTAATGGGTACATGGGATTCGAATGATACTGGAGACAATAAATCTGGGTTATTTTTATTAATGGTTCTTCCTACGGGCATCCTCATCGGTATTTTTATGGGTCCAAATACCCAAAGTGTACAATCCGCTGGTGGATGGGTTTTAGGGAAAAAACATAGTCACATCGAGTCGGCAAAAATACAGTTTACAAAAGGGTACTTGTCGGAAAAGGACATAAAATATGTAAAAAGCCTTCTGCCTTAAATAAGGCAAATGGAAAGCTGCCGCATTTACCCTTAGGATAATTCGGAAGTACCTCTGTAATGTCGTCATGCAAAGGCCAACCACTTTTGTTTTACTTCAGATCCTCTGCACATTTCTGCTCGTTGGTGAGCATACCAACGAGCAGAAACACCAGTGTTTCCAATTTTTGTGTCTTAATCAGCCGCTCTCAAGGGGCAAGCGATAAGCTGTTTTTAATTCAACCAGATTAACTAACCACTACTTCGCCAGTTGCAAATCCGCTATACTTCTCGTCAAAGTCGTCCAGTGCATGCAACACATCAAACAGGTCTTTGTTTATAGCCCCGATCTTCTCGTTTTCTACAATGGCAATCAGAAGCTTTTGCATGGAAGCGATGGCCTCGGCTGTCTCTTTGGCCAGTTCGGCTGTTTTTTGCAGATAACCCTGTACCGTTTCCTCAAACCGCTGGCTGTTTCCTCTGTACAGGTTCACCACGCAAATCAGGTTCTGCAACTGTTCGGGGCTGAAATCGTTTACCTTGGAAGTTACCTTCCGGTAAATTTTCCGGGCATCGAGCATCAGTACTTTATCCCGTTACTGCGCATCTTGTTCTTTATTACGATCAAAAAACCACAGCGTGCACGGCAGCGAGCGTATATAGAAAAAGTTGTTTCCTATCGCCATCATCACATCCACCGCGCCTGTTTTTACCAGTTTCTCCCGAATGTCCCTTTCACTATGCCCTGCATCACTGGCGGAAGACGCCATCACAAACCCCGCCCGGCCGATAGGTTTCAGGTAGTTATAAAAATACTGAATCCACAAATAATTGGCATTGTCGTTTTTGGGCAAATTCACCGTCCCGTTCAATGCTAAACGTCGATCCTTTTTCACGGCATCTTTGCCTTTGTCCACCCCATCCACATTAAAAGGCGGATTGGCCATCACAAAATCAGCAGCGCCAACCATGTCATGCTTGTCTTCATAAAAAGTGTTCCCTTCCAGAATGTTTCCTTCCAGCCCATGCACTGCCAGGTTCATTTTGGCCAGTTTGGTATTGAGGTCGGCTTTTTCTTGTCCGTAAAAGGTCACCTTCTCTGCCGGACGAAGTCCTTCATTTTCAATAAAATAGCCCGTTTGCACAAACATACCCGCCGATCCGCAGGCAGGATCAAACACCACACCGTGGTCGGGTTCAATCACTCACGATGGTCTGCACCAGGCTCATCGGTGTAAAAAACTCCCCGCCTTCCTGGGCACCCGTCATCGCGAACTTGCCCAGGAAGTATTCATAGATCTTCCCGAACAAATCCCCTTCCGCCTTTTGAAGCACCTCCTTATTAAAAATACGGAGCAATTCCCGCAAGAGGTCTTTGCTAAAAATGGAGAAGTTTTTGGGCAAAACCCCTTTGAGGTTGTCGTATTCCTCCTCAATGAGTTTCATGGCATTGTCAATCGCCTCGCCTATGTCGGCACTTTCGGGGAGCTCTACCAGGTAATCAAATTGCGCCTCATCAGGCAGGAACATGGAGTTTTGTTCCTCAAAATCTTTTTTGGTCAAAGGTCGCTTGCCACGTTGCGGATGTACGGGCAAATCTTTTTCTATATCAATCTTTACTTTCCTGAACCGGTTGTAAGCATGTCGCAAAAATATCAGCCCCAGCACAGGCATTGAATATTCCGAAGCGGTCAGTTTGCTATTCGCCCGGAGCTGATCAGCGGCCCGCCAAAGTTCTGTTTCTAATTTCCTTAGTTGTTTTCCTTGCATTGTGATTTATTGTAAAACAAGCCTATTTTAAGCTTCTACCCCTTGGAGATAAAATATAAGCGGCAATATATGGGTTTAACCCTGCGCAATGGAAAGCCACATCAAAGAAAATTATATTACCGCTCAAAATCCGACTCAATGATTTGTTGCAACTTGTTCTCTATGAGCGCGGATCGGTTTACTTATTCGCGGCTCATATTTTAAGCAAGGAAAGTATTCGTTGAAGCCAGAGATTCCCGATCAATCTTAAAGCTATTGCCATTGTCTATAACTCCCCCCTTTTTCTACAAGACTCAGTTTATCAACATCCGATTAGCATTTCAGAAAAGACCAGACATAGTGTCTAATCAGAGACTAATTTGCGGTTAACTGGAATCTTGTAAATTATTCGGTTACCCCAAACATTTATCATTTCGGGTACCCGAATTTATCCCCTGAGGATTGAGAGAATTGGAATGATTTGAGTACTTGGCGGGAAACAAAAAAGCTTGCAAACCAGTGATTTGCAAGCTTTTAACTATTTTCGATTTACTATCTGGCGGTCTGGACGGGACTCGAACCCGCGACCCCATGCGTGACAGGCATGTATTCTAACCAACTGAACTACCAAACCGTTTCGTCTACCAGCGTTCTGGTTAAACGTGGTGCAAAACTAGTATTATTATTTTCCTTTGCAATACATTTGACGGTAAAAAGTTATTTTATTTGCAAATAAAATTCTCAGAAACACAAAGTATTCTGATTATGAAATAGTTGTAACAAAAATAAAAATGCCGCAAATCAGAGATATTACCAGAGAACTGGAAAAGCTTGCTCCCCTCTCCTATCAGGAGGATTATGACAATGCGGGGCTGTTGGTTGGAAGCCCCGATACCGAGGTTTCCGGCATCCTCTTCGCTCTTGACATAACAGAAAATGTAATCGATGAAGCTGTTACAAAGCGATGCAATCTAATCGTGGCGCACCATCCGGTTATTTTCAGGGGAATAAAAAAACTGAATGGCAAAAATTATGTTGAGCGGACTGTTATTAAGGCAATCAAGAGCGACGTTGCGTTATATGCCACCCACACCAATCTAGACCATGTTCAGGAAGGGGTAAACTATAAAATAGCAGAAAGGCTTGGCCTCAAAAATGTAAGAATTCTCGCTCCAAAAAGCCAAATCTTAAAAAAGCTCACATTCTTTGTTCCACCGGAAAATTCAGAAAAAGTGCTAAATGCATTGTTTCAGGCTGGTGCAGGTGATATTGGGCAATATAAAAATTGCAGTTTTCGAACGGAGGGAACTGGAACCTTTCTCCCAGGGGAAAATGCAAATCCAGCGATAGGGTCACGCGGACATTTTGAGCAGGTACGTGAGAACAGAGTCGAAGTTATATTCCCATCGTATTTGGAATCTGAAGTATTATCTGTTTTGAGAAAATCGCACCCCTATGAGGAAGTAGCCCATTATTTGCATATTTTGGAAAATCAAAATCAGGAAGTGGGTGCGGGAGCTGTTGGCAATTTGTCTCAGCCAATGGAAACCAATGCTTTTTTGCAACTACTGAAACATCAAATGAATACCGGCATTATCCGCCATACCGCTGCTACCGGTAAAAGAATTCAACGCGTAGCCCTCTGCGGTGGAGCAGGAAGTTTTCTCCTAAATGATGCCATACGCACCCAGGCAGATGTTTTTGTTACCGCCGACTATAAGTATCACGAATTTTTTGATGCGGACAACAAAATAATGATCTGTGATATTGGTCATTATGAGAGTGAAGTATTCACGAAAGATTTACTATATCATTATTTATCAGGAATTTTTAGTAATTTTGCACTCTGTTTGTCGGAGGTCAATACGAATCCGGTTAAATATTTTGTATAGAGAGCAATTTCAACAAGCTATTTCAATCTGATTATCAACTAATAACCTTTATTCAGACTATCTTTCACCAAATTACGCATTGAAACAAGTCCATTAAAGACATACATGGAAAACACAATCGCCCAAAAATTAGACGCTCTCCTGAAACTGCAGGAAATTGATACAAGCCTTGACGAAATACTGAAAACGCGTGGCGATCTTCCTGAGGAAGTTCGGGATCTGGAAGATGAAATTGCAGGCTTTGAAACGCGTATAGGAAAATTTAAAAGTGAAATCGCGACACTTAACGCTGAGATAGATAGCTTCAAAAACGCTCAGAAGGATGGTGAGAAGCATATCAAAAAGTATAAGGATCAGCAAATGAATGTTCGCAACAACCGCGAATATGATGCGATCACGAAAGAAATAGAACTTCAGGAACTGGATATGCAGTTGGCTGACAAAAAAATCAATGAGGCGAAAGCTCGTATTCGTTTGATTGAAGATGATGCAAGTCGTGCAGAATCCATTTTGAATGAAAGAAATGAAGATTTGAAAGCTAAAAAAGGCGAACTTTCTGTGATCACAAGCGAAAGCGAATCAGAAGAGAAGGGACTTCTAGCGGAGCGTGAAAAACACGTTAAAAAGATCGAAGATCGCTTGTTGAAATCTTACGACAAAATACGCGGTAATTCAATAAACGGTCTCGCGGTGGTTCATGTATCGCGTGGCGCGTGCGGGGGATGTTTTAGTATTGTTCCACCGCAGAGACAAGCTGATATACGTGAACGTAAAAAACTGATTGTTTGCGAGCACTGCGGACGAATTTTAGCTGATGTTGAAAGCGTAGAGCCTGTTCACCAACGTCGTTAAAAAATAGTTACAGCATTATTGTGAAGGTTGTCTCTTGAAGGCAGCCTTTTTTTATGTTTAATATTGAGACGGATATCTCGCTTCGCTGCAACTTCATGAGAGACCGGCTGAAGATATTTTCAGTTATTCACCCCCTGATCAGACCTGCCTCTTGAAGCATGACAAAAATTATTTTTGAGTCAAAAAGGAATTGCCTCCTGCTTATTTGCCTGCTGATGTGTTTGTTCGCAGGCACAGAAATTCAAGCCTACGACCCTGATTATGATTTAAAATTCACACCAAAGCTACAACGGGCCTATTTTGAGATTCAAAAACTTCGTATCGAACCAGCAAGAGTATTAATTGAAGAAGAGCGTAAAATTGATCCTGATAACGCATTCATTCAATACCTTGACAATTATGCAGATCTGCATTATCTACTGATCTCCGAAGACAAAAATGCTTACAAAATGATGGTCGAAAAAGAGGACCAGCGTCTTACAATCATAGGAAAGTTGCCCGACAATTCTCCATTCAAACGTTTTTTCCAGGCCGAAATCCGCCTTCACTGGGCATTTGCAAAAATGAAGTTTGGCAACGAAGTAAGCGGGGCCTGGGATGTAATAAAAGCGTATAGATTGCTGGATGAAAATCGAAAACAATTTCCGGATTTTTTACCTCAACTCAAATCATTGGGACTTTTGCACATCATGATTGGTTCGGTGCCAGATAATTACATCTGGGTCACCAAGATCCTGGGCCTGAAAGGCAATATTCAACTTGGGGTCCAGGAAATTGAAACCGTTATTCGTAAAGTCCCTCTTTTCAAACAGGAATCTCAACTGATCGACTTGCTTGTTCACGCCTACATACTTCAATTGAACGAATCGCAAAGACAACAGATTAAACAATTACCAAAAGATCAGCCGGATAACCTGCTGCTTCATTTCTTTGCTACGACGATATTGATGAAGGAGGGGAAAAGTCAGGAAGCTTCCTACTATCTGTACAATGCACCCACTGGCAATGACTACATCCCTTTTCCTTTCCTGGACTATTTAAAAGGTGAGTTATCGCTGCAGCAGGAAAAATATGAATCGGCATTTTCGTTTTACACCAGTTTCCAAAAACAGTACAAGGGCTTCAATTTTATCAAGGACAGCAACCTTAAGCTGTTTATGTGCAAATGGCTGGCAGACAAAGATCAACAGGCTTTAATGTACATAAACCGTGTTGGTAAAACAGGAAATACAATCGTTGAAGGGGATAAATTTGCGCAGAGGCTTGCCGAAGACTATGCAGCACAAAAACTCCTGCCAGAACAAAAAGTCCTTTTCAAAGCCAGATACGCAACGGATGGTGGATACTTCGATCATGCCATGGAGCTCATCGAACCGCTATCCGAGAGGCAGTTTACGACTGCTGACAACAAAGCCGAATTTAATTATCGCAAGGCACGTATTCTCCAAAAAAGCCAATTACCTGACAACGCTATTCCATTTTACGATCGTGCTATTGCCTTAACCCAAAGTTCCGCGGCTGGCATAGGTGCTTCATCCGCTTTGCAAATGGGTTATATTTTTAAAGATAAAAAACAGAACCTGAAAGCAATAGCTTATTTCAAAAAGGCGATCTCGTACAAAAAATACGACTACAAAAACAGTATCGACAACAAGGCTCGTGCTGCATTAACCGGACTCGGACAATAATTCTCATAAGCTTCCCTGGCGTGTTTTCATGACAACCTTGTCTACACCCAACAAATATACTACACTGGCGATTTCAAGCCACAGGATTACTTTTCAATTACTTCGACGTCCCATTGAATATCTAATCTACCTTTCATCGGAAATGGCTGAAATTAATTACGAAAAACCTGGGGGTATACGAAGCTGGGCCGAAGAAGACCGTCCTCGTGAAAAAATGCTACTGAAAGGACGTTCCGCGCTGTCAGATGCTGAACTAATCGCAATTCTGATCGGAAGTGGCACTGTCGATTTATCTGCTGTTGATGTTGCCAAAGGTGTAATGAGCAACGCCGGAAACGATTTGAGTGAACTCGCCAAACTGAGTATTAAAGACCTCACTAGGAACAGGGGTATCGGTGAGGCAAAGGCCATTACAATCATTGCAGCCATGGAACTGGGGCGGCGCAGAAAAGATCAGATCACGCCGAAAAAGAATAAACTTGGTTCTCCGCAATTGGTATACAACGAGATGAAACCCTATCTACTTGACCTACCTCACGAAGAATTTTGGATAATCCTGCTCAATCGGGCAAATGAAGTAATTCGCCCCATAAAAGTAAGCTCCGGCGGAGTGACTGGAACGACAGCCGATACGAGAATGATTTTCAAATCTGCAATCGAAAATCTGGCCAGTTCTATCATTTTAGTCCACAACCACCCATCGGGACAACTTGTACCCAGCCACGCCGACAAATTACTCACCCGTCAAATCCAGGAAGCCGGTCGAATACTGGACTTACCTGTATTAGACCATCTAATTTTTACGGACAACGGATTTTTCAGCTTTGTAGACGAAGGGATATTCTAGCAATCACCTCCAAAAACAGGAGCCAAGTCGCACTAGTTGAGCCAGAAGTGAATCCAGGCACCCGTTTCGTGGTTGCGAATACGAATGCCAGCAAACTTATTTTCCGGCCTGGGTACAACCATATTGCTCTGATTTGCCTCTGTTTAAATGAAGATGTCTAAATATGTAAAGTCCAAATTTGTATCTGCTATTATACTAAAAAATCTAGAGCAGCCGTTCTCCCTTTCAACTACTCTCTACTATGCAAAATAAATACTATCGGTTACTAATTTTACTTTTTGTATCATTCCAAAGTTTCGCCCAGGAAAAGGTTACAATTAGTGGATTTGTGCGGGAACAAGGCAGTCGTGAACTTTTGCCCGGGGTAAATGTCTTCATTGAAAATTCAACCTTTGGAACTGCCACCAACACCTACGGGTTCTATTCTCTCACCATTCCGAAAGGCGATTCGATCTCGGTTTCATACTCTTTTGTTGGCTACGAAACGAAAAATCTTAGAATAGGCACACGATCAAGCCAAGAGTTGGCCATAGAGCTCGCTTCTCTTAACCAGCTACAGGAAGTTGTTGTCACCGCAAAGCGCCAACAAGAAAAAGTCAGCGAATCGGTACAGATGAGTCAAATCGAAGTACCCATCGAACAGATCAAAAAAATTCCGGCATTTTTAGGTGAAAAGGATGTGATCCGGGTATTGCAGCTCATGCCCGGCGTTCAGAAGGGTACCGAAGGCCAAACGGGCCTGTATGTACGCGGGGGCGGTCCAGACCAAAACCTACTCATTCTGGACGACGCTGTCGTGTACAATGCCAGCCATCTTTTTGGCTTCTTTTCGGTGTTCAACAGCGACGCACTTAAAAGTGTGGAACTTACAAAAGGTGGTTTTCCCGCTCGCTACGGTGGCCGGCTTTCATCGGTGATTGATCTCAACATGAAGGAAGGTGCCAAAGATAAGCTTCACGGAGAAGGTGGGATAGGACTCATTTCTTCCAGGCTTACATTGGAAGGTCCGCTATATAAAAAGAAGTCTTCATTTTTACTCTCAGCACGACGTACCTATATCGATGCACTTGCAGCTCCCCTTATTGCCCAACAGCAAATTGGAGAAGAAAGCAAAGTAAAACCGGGCTATTATTTTTATGATCTGAACGCCAAGATCAATTATGACTTCGGCGAAAAAGACAAATTATATGTCAGCGGTTATTTCGGACAAGATCGGTTCAAAGTCGTTGAGACTGGAAAAAACAGCAACATGAAGTCAGGACTGAATTGGGGAAATGCAACTGCTACCCTCCGATGGAATCATCTGATCAATCAGAAGCTTTTCGTAAACACTTCGTTGATTTACAGCCATTTCGATTTCAACATTTTCGCAAACCAGACAGACTATTACGAGGACAAAGAACCTAGTGTCTTCACTCTGAAATACAATAGCACCATACGAGATATCAGCCTGAAAACTGATTTTGACTTTTATCCCAATGCCAAACATTCTGTCAGATTCGGTGCCTTGTTCACGCCACATCAATTTATCCCTTCCGCCCTGGCAATTAAGGGCGACGTTTCCGAAGATGAGATAAATGCTCGCGCCAAACCTATCCGAACCCTTGAGGCAGGCGTTTACATTGAGGACACCTGGCATCCGCTAGATCCCCTCAAGGTTAATGCAGGTCTTAGAATCAGTTCATTTCAAACAAGTACAAAAACTTATTTAAGGCCAGAACCCCGAATTTCCGCCGCCATGCGCCTGGCAAAAGATTTCTCCGTAAAGGCCTCTTATGCCAAAATGAACCAGTATGTGCACATGCTCAGCAATACAGGACTTGGCCTTCCTACCGACCTGTGGGTTCCAACAACCGACAAGATAGCCCCCCAGCAGTCGAGCCAGATAGCAGTGGGACTAGCTAGGGATCTGGAAAAACCCCAACTGACTCTTACGCTCGAAGGCTATTACAAAAAAATGAACAACATCATCAGTTATAAGGAAGGATCATCGTTTCTAAGCCTCGATGGTGAAAATGCAAATGAGATTAACTGGGAAGACAATGTCACGTCTGGAAAAGGTTGGTCGTATGGATTGGAAGTAATGGCCCAAAGAAAAACCGGCAAACTTTCCGGGTGGATTGGCTACACCTTATCATGGACACAATGGAAGTTTCCCGAGCTCAATTTTGGAGAAACCTTTTTCCCAAGGTATGATCGTCGCCACGACATTTCGATTGTTGGCATCTACGAACTCAGCAAGCGTATCACACTGTCCGCAACCTGGGTATACGGAACCGGAAACGCGCTCACAATACCGGTCTCCAAGTTCTACACGGGCGGCAACTATTATAAACCAGAAGGAGCTAACAATTATTGGGGGCTATATCCGAACACATCAGAATATGGCAAGAAAAATGCTTTCAGAGCAGAAGCTTACCACCGTATGGATGTTGCGATCCAATTTCATAAAAAGAAAAAGAGGCATGAACGAACATGGGAATTCGGCCTATACAATGCTTACAACCGAAAAAACCCATTTTTCTACAATATTAACAGGAGGGAAGATCCGGCAAACGCCAAACAAAGCATTAACGTGCTTACCCGATATTCGCTCTTTCCAGTGTTACCGTCATTTAGTTATAATTTCAAATTTTAACATTGCAGGCGTTGAGCTATCAAGAATTGATTGTAGCTCACAATAAAGACATCTGAAAATTTTATATTTATGAAAAGTCCCTCGATAAAGGTAATTTTTTTCACGACAATTTGCTTACTGTCGCTCTGCGGCTGCGAGAGTATGGTCAACGACATTGACCAGAACAAGCTGCCGAAAACGGAATCGAAATTGGTGGTGGAATGTTACATATCGCCGCAATCAAAGCGTATTGAGGTTCTTGTCACTGAATCACAGCCGCTTTTCGGCGTTGCGACCTATGACATTAAAGCTGTCAAAAATGCAAAAGTTACCTTATCCGGACCGTCCGGAGAAATCACTATTCCCTTCATTGATTCACTTTCCACATACGTCTTACCCTCCAGCGAGTTTAAAATAGAAGCTGGAAAAACCTACAGGCTTGTCGTATCAGATCCTACCCGAACCGTCAAAGCCACGTGCACAGTTCCACTTCAATCCCTTACTTTAAAAAAATACACATTAAGCCAGGTTGAAGGCCCGCCAGATAGATGGGACACAACCTCCCATACAATAGTAGCCAAGGTCAGGTTTTATTGGGACGACATTCTGGGTGAGAAAAACTTTTACGGGCTACGAGGCTATGCAAATATCACCCAAAACTACTACGGCTTCAACCCTGCAACTGGTACGACTGGAATGAACCGCTATGAGCAAAAAAACACGTTTGATGTTCGAAACATTGCGGACAGCAATATGGATGGGTTAACATTAAACTCAGAACTCATGGAATTCCGGCTCTACAATCACACAAATCAATATAAGGATAATGATGGCAAAATAGTCCAGTATAAATCTGAGACTGCAATCAAAGAGATATATCTGGAGATTCTGAACGTTGACGAAAATTATTACAAATTTCAGCAGGCCGTTGGACACGACTCGGATGACAATCCCTTTATCGAGCCAACGCTTGTATATACCAATGTTGAAAATGGCCTGGGTTGTTTTGGAGCTTTCAATGCGTCCGGCAGCATGATTAAACCGTAGGGAAAGGGTTAAAGGTTAACCGGTTAATGGTTAAGGAGCACATGACGAACTAATGGGACGAAGGACGAAAGGGAAAATGACAGGAACGATCAGGTGAGAAATCGCAAAACACCAGGGAAGCCGTGGAAAAAAGGGTCAAAAACTGAATCATCAATGGTCAACCGCTCGGTGGCGAATGGTCGGAACCTTAAAGCGCCTCAATATACTTCTGTCCTCCCAACGCTCTCATTTGACGTGCAATCTGATTCGTCCTTTTGTTGACATAACCGGAAGGATTCTTTATTGAAAAGCGAACAGGATTGGGTAATACTGCGGCGATCCTTGCTGCTTCGGTTCGTGATAAGCTTTTTGCTGACTTTTTATAATATCGCAGTGAGGCGGCTTCCACCCCAAAGGTCATTTTTCCCATCTCAGCCACGTTAAGATATACCTCAAGTATCCGTTGCTTGTCCCAGATCACTTCGATCAGAATGGTGAACCAGGCTTCCAGGCCTTTGCGAATAAAGCTTCTCCCATGCCAAAGAAAAACGTTCTTAGCAACCTGTTGAGAAATTGTACTGGCACCGCGAACGCGTTTGCGTTTCTCGGTCATAGCGTCGTAAATTTCATCAAAGTCAAATCCCCAGTGGTTCGGGAAGTTTTGATCCTCAGATGCTACAACAGCAAGCGCGGCCTCTTTTGAAATATTTTCGTAAGGTTCCCAGTCGCTAAAAATCTCGGTATCCTCGTCGGCCCTGAAAGCGTCAATTTTTCGTGACATCATATATGGCGTTACCCAAACCGGCACGAATTTCAAAACAACAACCCATGCAATTGAAAATCCAATAAAAACAAGTAGAAATCTAAAAGCAATAAAAAGCAAACGACTAAGCATACGATATTTCCCCTATTCCAATAACCCAATGATAAAACATGTACAAAGTACAGAAACTAATCATGTTTAGGCAAAGAAAATAATCAGCAATGTTGCGATATTCTGGAATTTTAAATCAATTTGGTATATACACTTTCCAAATCCTCTATTTCAGAAAAGTCGATCCACATATCTATACGCAGCCATTTTTAATAAAATTTATCTCTTCCAAAACCAGTTTTACAGTAGGATTGTGTACCAATATCCCTTAGAGTTTCGCCCCCATTCCAGTCACAAGCTAACCAAACCAATGAGAAAACATATCTTCATATTAGCAGGACTTATTCTTTTTTTCCACACAAGCTTTGCCCGGAAATCGGACACAGACACGAAAGATCTTTTTGTGGCTGGTGAAAATGGCTACAAAAGTTATCGGATTCCCGCGCTAATCAGGACTAAGAAAGGAGCGCTTCTGGCCTTTTGCGAAGGAAGAAAAGAAGGCGCAAACGATGCCGGAAATATTGATGTGTTGATGAAACGCTCCACGAATAACGGCAAAACATGGAGTGACCAAGCCGTTGTTTGGGATGATGGGGGCAATACCTGCGGAAATCCTTGTCCGGTTTTAGATGAAAAAACGGGAACTGTCTTTTTATTACTAACCCACAATAAGGGCAATGTTCCTGAAAAAGATATTGTCACAAAAAAAAGTGAGTCAACCAGAACCGTTTGGATTACCCAAAGTTCCGATGATGGACTTACATGGACACAACCAACTGACATTACCGAAACCACCAAAAAGCCCGAATGGGGCTGGTATGCTACCGGACCTGGGATCGGGATTCAAATTAAACATGGGGCAAATAAGGGTCGCCTCGTTATTCCTTGCGATTTCAGTTATGATGACCCGAACGGAAAGGTGAGAAACGGTCCGTTTGAGTATGGATCACATTCCATATACAGCGACGACCACGGGAAAACATGGCTTCTCGGAGGAACAATCATCCCAAAACTGAATGAATGCCAGGTTGTCGAACTTGCTGATGGAAAAGGGACCTTGCTAATGAATATGCGTTCGTACTTTGGCAGAAACCGACGCGCACAATCTTTGAGTTATGATGGAGGAATCACCTGGACCGCTCCCGAAGACGCTCCGGAATTGATTGAACCAGTGTGCCAGGCATCCATAATCCGATATGCGTGGGGCGAAGCAAAAAACACAAAAAGCACCCTACTTTTCCTCAACCCGGCCAGCACAAAACGCCAAAACCTTACGCTCCGAGCCAGTTATGATGAAGGCAAAACATGGCCAGCGAGTAAGATCTTATTTCCCGGACCGTCGGCTTATTCCAGCATCTCAGTTTCACCAAACGGAAATATTTTGTGTCTTTACGAAGCTGGTAATCAAGGTGCTTACGAGAAAATTGTTTTTCAGACGTTGGCGCCCAAGTCTATTTTTTGAGGGAGGAAAATAAAAAGCATTCTGACAACCTTTCCTCAAACTTCATTTTTTACGGCTCGCAGGCGCATTGACACATTTTTTTGACAGACAAATATGAGCAGAATCAAAAATATTTCTCATCATCCAGGGAAACCAAAACGGTAAAAGCCCGTATCAAGCAAGATTCCAATGCCTTTGCTTAATACCCGTCATCACCTGATTGGATTCCTATGAATGAGCATATTTTAAGTTTTATATGGCGCTTTCAGTATTTTGAGACAGCAGATCTTAGGACTGACGAAGGATCAGAGCTGTCAATATCCAGGGCAGGATTACTAAACAGCAACGCCGGGCCCGACTTTTCAAATGTCCGTATTCAAATTGACGGTGTGGAATGGGCTGGTTGCGTTGAAATTCACGTGAAAGCTTCGGACTGGTTTCTGCACCAACATGCAACCGATAAAGCCTACGAAAGTGTTGTGCTTCATGTCGTATGGGAAAATGATCTTCCGGTTAGTCGTCTGGATGGGACATTGATACCAACACTAACGTTGAAAGGAATTGTGCGTCGTTCTATCCTCGAACGCTACTTTCAGCTTTTAGACGAAAAAGAAGAAATTCCATGCGCCAATTCGTTCGGGCATGCCGATCACCTCCAGAAGCTGGCAATGCTCGACCGGGTTTTGTTGGAGCGGCTCGATGCAAAAGCCTCTAACGTCATTGTCCTTTTTCAGAATAATCAGCAAAATTGGGAAGAAACGGCTTATCAATGGCTTGGACAGCACTTTGGATTTAAACTTAACGACCCGGCTTTTTTGCGACTGACTCAAATCGTTCCCTGGAAAATAATTCAGAAACACCGAAACGCTCTGTTGCAGATTGAGGCAATATTATTTGGAGTCGCAGGATTGATTCCGGAATTGGTGGTGACTGGAGATATTGGGGTTCCACAGGAAGAATATGTGCATGACCTACGTCGGGAATACCAATTTCTCTCGGCAAAATATGGTTTACATGGCAATAAGATTGAGGAACATGAATGGAAATTTTTACGGTTACGACCTGCTGGTTTTCCAACAGTCCGGCTTGCTCAAATGGCCAAACTTCTAAGCCGCCATACAAGTATTTTTAGTGTGATTGTAAATCAGGAGAAGCTAAGCGGGCTGCATGATATTTTTCAATTGCAACAATCGGAATACTGGACCGGTCATTTTCAATTTGGTAAAAAATCAAAATCCAAGGTACCGGCAATGGGTAAAGAAGCAGCCAATCTATTGATCATAAACGCAGTCATTCCACTGATCGTCGCCTATTCCAGGCAACGCCAGCTGCCTGAACTGCTCGATCGAGCGATTGAATGGCTGTCGGAAATTCCCGCAGAAAACAACCGCATTACCCGCGAATGGGAAAGGCTGGAAATGAGAGTAAAAACAGCAGCCGATTCTCAGGCTTTGATACAATGGCACAATCATTACTGCATAGAGAGGCGTTGTCTGGACTGCACCGTAGGCGCTTCGCTGGTGCGGTCAAGTTAAGATCTGCTTACCAGATTTACGCCGGTCAATAGGAACACAGAACCTACCAAAAATGGAACTACCGATTCCCATTTACTCACCGTCAGACCGAGAACAGGCTTGTCAGATAAAAAAGCGACACAGGCAAAAAGCAAAACTGCAATACCCAATAGTGTAAGCAGTGCACCAAAAAAACGTCTGAATCGTGTAGCTTCCATGGAAATTATTAAACGGGTAAAACTTGTTAGTTAATATTGTTTTCAAAAATAGGCAATGAAGGCCTTATGTCCTATTACGTGGTTTCAGCCGACTACTATAAGCCCCATTTTTTCACCTTCCTTGACCATAAACCGGTAGGCCGCCTCGTACTCATTTGGAATAATCCCTTCCAGAATCGCTTCCCTGATGGCTTCCTTCATCACGCCCACCTCACGGGAAGGTTTCAACCCAAATGTTTCGATGATGATCTCGCCGGTGATCACTGGCTGAAAATTTCTGAGCTTGTCCCGTTCTTCAAGATCTTTGAGCTTCTGCTCAACAATGTCAAAATTGCGCAGGAACTTCTTTACCTTTTCAGGGTTTTTGGACGTAATATCCGCCCGGCAAAGTTTCATTAACGCCTCGATATCTTCGCCCGCTTCTACCAGCAACCTTCTCATGGCAGAATCTGTAATTTGCTCCTTCGACAAAACAATCGGTCGCAAATGCAGTCTCACCAGTTTTTTGACAAAACGCATCTTTTCATTTTGAGGAAGTTTCATTCTTCTGAAGATGACGGGGACCATCCTGGCACCTATCTCTTCATGGTTATGGAACGACCAGCCCACTTTTTTGTCAAACTTTTTTGTTGCCGGCTTGGCTATGTCATGCAAAATCGCAGCCCAACGTAGCCATAAGTCGTCCGTATTTTTAGAGACATTGTCGAGTACCTGTAACGTATGGTAAAAATTATCCTTATGTCCTTTACCGTCAATCGGTTCGACACCCAATAACGCCACAAATTCCGGGAATATTAGCTCTAAAAGTCCGGCGTGAAACAACAACTTAAACCCGTATGAAGGGACGGGAGACAGAATTATCTTGTTCAATTCATCGGAAATACGTTCCATGGAAACAATCCCGATCCGATCCTTCATCTTGATGATTGCATCAAACGTGTCAGGCTCGATGTCAAAATTGAGCTGTGAGGCAAACCGAATCGCCCGCATCATTCGTAAAGGATCATCCGAAAACGTAACGTCGGGCGAAAGAGGTGTCTTTATAATCTTTTTTCGCAAATCACGCATTCCCTCAAACGGATCTACCAATTCGCCAAAATGCTTTTTACCCAGGTGTATGCCCATCGCATTGATGGTGAAGTCACGGCGATTCTGGTCGTCCTCCAGTGTGCCGTCTTCAACCGCTGGTTTCCTTGACTCGGAATGATAAGACTCCTTCCTTGCTCCAACAAACTCTATTTCAAGATCTCCCTGCCGGATTTGCGCCGTGCCAAATGTTTTAAATATACTTACATGAACCTCGTCACCCAACTGACCGGCAACTAATTCTGCAAGCTCAATTCCACTTCCAATGGAAACAATATCAATATCCTTGCTATTCCTTTTTAATATAAGATCGCGGACAAAACCGCCGATAATATAGGCTTCTACTCCCAGCTTTGCGGCAGATTGGGCAACAACATCAAGAATAGGGTACCTATGAAGCTCCTCTTTAAAATTCATGGCGCAAAGGTAAGAATTTCTTCTCCGTTAGCTTCGCCTTGCACTGATTGTGTAAACCAAAGATCAAAAAAAGTAAGTGTAAAAACCCTCTGATGGCGGCTTTCAGTGGTTTACCATAAAAAAGGCGGTTCTTGGAAAACGGTCGAATAGCTCATCTTTTAGCTCTTTATCAATTGGCAAACTTCCCACTGCCTCCGACATACACTGTAGCCAGGCAATTGCATCATCCTCCGTAATGACGTGTGGCATATGCCTGGCGCGCATCATCGGGTGGCCGTGAACATCCGAATACAACTGGGGTCCTCCAAGAAACTGGGTGAGAAACAAACGCTGCTTTTCTTTGATCTCCTCCTTGTCACTTTTAAAAAGTCTTGCTATCAATTCATGTTCAAAAACCAGATCGTAAAAGCGTTCGGTCAATATTCTTAGCGCTTGATCTCCACCAATTCGCTCGTATAAAGTTGCATTTTCCATGATTACATTCAGCTCCGACCAACGATTGCTAATACGGACACATCTCTTTGTGGTTGTTTTTTTACTATTTACTTAAGGAACCGTCATTCCCTTTCAAGGTAACTCTACCCCTGCTACATCAAGGCTAACTTTGCTCGAAACGCAAATGCTTCACCGACTCTCCCGATCTTGCAAGCTCCGTAAGTGCTTCAATGCCTATTTCAAGGTGCTTTTTGACATAGTCAGTCGTTACTTTCTTGTCGCTCTCTTCGGTTTTAACACCTTCGGGAACCATCGGGTTATCCGATACCAGTAACAGAGCTCCGTGCGGAATCGAATTGGCAAAACCAACAATAAAAATGGTGGCAGTTTCCATATCGATGGCCATCGCCCTTATTTCCCGTAAATACTCTTTGAAACTATCATCGTGTTCCCAGATACGCCTGTTAGTCGTGTAAACCGTACCGGTCCAGTAATCCATTTTATGCTTGGCAATACTCGCCGAAACGGTGCTTTGTAAACGAAACGAAGGAAGAGCGGGAATTTCTGAAGGCATGTAATCGTCGCTGGTCCCCTCTCCTCGTATCGCTGCGATTGGAAGAATTAGATCACCCACCTGGGTTTTTTTTAATCCGCCGCACTTCCCCAGAAACAGCACAGCCTTGGGACTTATTGCTGATAATAAGTCCATTACCGTTGCCGCCATCGGACTTCCCATTCCAAAGTTGATAATCGTAATATCCTTTGCAGTAGCCGTTTGCATCGCGCGGCCCTGACCTTTCACGTCAACGCCAAACTTCTCGGCAAACATGGTGACATAGTTCCCGAAATTGGTAAGCAAGATATAATTCCCGAATTCTTCAACCGGTGTACCCGTATAGCGAGGAAGCCAGTTTTCTACAATCTGTTCTTTGGCGGTCATGTTTTTAAAGGCGTTTACAGATTTGGTTTGTTGCGATGCGTATCTTCGCTTATGGAATCATTGAATCTTCCCACATTCGGTTACAAAGTTAAGGACGTAAACGGGAAACCATATATCTTCGACATGATACGAAAAAAATTCGTTTCATTAACGCCGGAGGAATGGGTACGTCAACACTTTATACACTTACTGATAAGCCATTACGGTTACCCCAAATCACTTTTTGCCATTGAAACCGGCATGAAATACAATGCACTAGCGAAAAGGACGGACATCATGGTACTGTCGAATACGGGCAGCCCATTCTTACTTGTCGAATGCAAAGCGCCCTTTGTATCAGTTGGCGAGGCCACACTTGCACAGATAAGCAGGTACAATTTCATCCTGCAACCCACCTACCTTGCCGTTACCAACGGGCTTAGCCACTATTGCTTTCAGGCTGTTAATGGCCAGATCCATTATATGGATGACTTTCCCAAATACCGGGAAAAACCTTTGCAACAATGACGCTAAAAGTAAAATGAGACCGCAACAGTAGGGTTACCCTTTTATCACAAAAAACCCGCCGCATCAAAAGTTGCGACGGGTGGCATTCATGGTGAATAAAGAATTCTAATGCTGGTAAGCGGATTTTATTTAGCAGCAACAAGCTTCACATCAATTGTAAAGTCATCATTGATCATTTTGTCGCCCAGCGCGCTCACGTCGAAAAATGACTTTGAGTTGTACTTGATATCGTACTTCGAGCGGTCAACCACTAGTTTACCAGTTGCTTCTGCGCCAGCTGGTGTAGCCGTTACAGTTACCGGAAAACTTACTGGCTTTGTAATTCCTTTGATCGTAAGATCACCTGTTACATCATATACATTTGCACTTTTCGCAACCGCTTTTGTCACTACAAATTTAGCTGTAGGATGTTTCTCCACTGAGAAAAAGTCATCCGACTTCAAGTGACCGATCAATTTATCATTGTATGATTTATCTGTAAGATCTACACAAGTGATGCTGTTTAAATCAGCGACGAAACTTCCACCTACCAACTTATTTCCGTTCAAAGTGATCACCCCTTCTTTCAATGAGATTTTGCCTGTATGCTCACCAGTTACTTTTTTGGCGTTCCATGTCAATTCACTTTTCGTCGCGTTTACTTTCAAGTTAGTCGCTTTACCTTTACTTCCATCTGCTGCAGATACCGAAAACGAAACGAATAAAGATACTGCCAAAGATGCTACTACTGCTTTCAAAGATTTCATTGTACTGTTCATTTTAAATTAAATTTGATTTACTTATTTTATTGGTTATTCAATTCATTACTATTCTGTTAGGTATTATTCGGACTTCCGTAGCTTATCGAGCAATGCACTGATTGCATCAGCTTCCTCATAGGTAATTCCATCGAGATTGTTCTCCCATTCTTCCACTTTCGGATCAATAATTACCAATACGTCAAGACCAGTTTCAGTTATGACCACATCTACGGCCCGTCTGTCACTGGGGCATGAAGTGCGTTTTACAAAATCCTTAAGAAGTAATTTATCGATCAACCTCGAAGTGTTCGAGTTTTTATCCAGCATCCTGTCTGAAATGTCACTAACCTTAATAGGATTCGGGTGCTGCCCCCTTAGAATCCTCAGTACATTGTACTGTTCGGGTGTAAGATCATGTTCCCTCAAAATCTCGATCTGCTTGTGACCAAGCCAATTGCTTGTGTAAATCAGATTAAGGAGCAGTCTCTGATAAGGATTGCGAAATTTTTTTTGTTTTATATCGGTTTCAATAGACATGACGGTAAATGTTAAACTGTAATACTATTGTATATACATTTAATGTAGAAACATATATTTTTCCTTTTGAAGTTCCCGGCTCGGAAAGATATTTTTTATTTTCGTGCGGAACAAACCGACGGTACTATTTAATGTACTGAATAACAGATATTTATTCACACAATCTCTCAGAAATATTTTCTTAATGTTCCAGCTTTCTCAGCCTCTGATACTCGCTTCCAACTCTCCGAGACGGAAACAATTACTCAAAGACGCCGGTTTTTCCTTTGAGATAAAGGTTTTACCAACCGATGAATCCTACCCCGAAAATATGCCGAGACTGGATGTCGCTGGGCACATAAGTCGCCAAAAGGCCGAAATGTTCAAAGGCCTGTATCCCGAACATCTGGTTTTAACTGCAGACACGGTGGTAATAATTGACAATCAAATATTGGGAAAACCAGAAAACGACTCCGACGCTTTTGGAATGCTTAGCCTGCTATCGGGAACCACCCATGAAGTAATCACTGCCGTAAGTCTTCTCGCAGGCGAATCCATCGAAACATTTTCCGATATTGCCCGCGTTTCTTTTAAAGCGCTGACTGCCGATGAGATCAACCATTACATTTCGACATGCAAACCACACGACAAGGCGGGAGCCTATGGCATTCAGGAGTGGATAGGCATGATTGGAATTGACAAAATTGAGGGATCATTTTATACCATCATGGGACTTCCTGTGCACTTGGTGTACGATATTTTGAAACCTTATTTCGTTTGATCTTCAAGGCTTCGCTTGCATAACATTCCTGAATCAGAATTTTCCAAAAACAGAAAAACATCTTCATCACAAAGCTTAAATGAATTTCAACGGACCAGAGCCTATACCCCGCGTTTGCTACGAGATTTTTGTTCGTTCATTTTGCGATTCGAATGGGGACGGTATCGGAGATATAAATGGTATCATTTCAAAGCTGGATTATTTACAAAATTTGGGGATTGAAGCCATCTGGCTTACTCCTATTCACCCTTCCCCCAGTTACCATAAGTATGACGTTGTTGATTTTTATGAAATCGATCCCGAATATGGAACGTTGGAGGATTTCAAAAATCTGCTGAATGAAGCACATAAACGAAATATTGCAATTTATCTGGATCTGATTGTAAATCACACCAGTACGTTGCATCCTTGGTTTGTGGAAGCCAGTAAGGGCCCTGAAAATCCGTACCGAAATTTTTACTGGTGGATGACACCTGAGAAAATTGATTCTTTGGGGATAGCCAAACGAGAGACTTCGGCCGACTCCCACGAAGTATATCCGTGGCACGAAAACGGCGATGACCCAGAGCAATATTATGGGCTCTTTTACAGCGGCATGCCCGACCTCAATTATGACTCTGAAAAACTAAGGATTGAGCTTTCATACATCATCCATTTTTGGTTGATCGATATCGGTGTTGACGGGTTTCGTCTTGATGCCGCCCGTCACATTTATCCTTCGTGGGTCAAATATAACAATCAGCACTTCTGGTGGTTTTTCGATTATTTCGTTAGGAATATCAAGCCGGAGGCTTATACCGTCGGGGAAATATGGGCGAAGGCCGACGAAGTTGCACCTTATTTCAAAAATCTTAATTCAGCATTTCATTTTGACATCAGTTTTGCCTTGCAAAGAATCCTGATCAGCGAGAAAGATGAAAATCTGGTATCAAAGCTGCTTGCCAATTATGAGCTGTTTGCCAAATACAACCCGAATTTTATAGATTCGATCATGCTCACCAATCACGATCAGGACCGGATTGGTAGCGTTGTTGGGAATAATCCGGACAAAATTAGGTTGGCCGCCAGTATTTTGCTCACCTTGCCGGGCCAACCCTACATTTACTATGGTGAAGAGATTGGAATGCTTGGGACAAAACCTGATGTATACATCCGGGAACCGTTTTTATGGAGCGATAATCCAGATGATCCTGAAACAACGAGCTGGCAACATGCTGAGTTTTCAATAGCCAAAAACATCGCTCCCCTTTCGGTTCAGACAGCAGATGATAAATCAGTTTTCCATCATTACAAAAACCTGATCGACCTTCGTAAGGCTGAACCCGCCCTTTCACAAATACTAAGCCCCAATATTCAAGGGGTTGATTTCGATGATGACGGTATCATAGCCTACTTGCGTCCCAATTGTGAAAGACCTGTTCTGGTCATTCACAATCTAACCAAACTACCTAAACTGATCACCCTGCCAATAGAAAAAAAGCATTTTAATCATATATTATTTGCAGGTAAAAAAATGGCTGGTGCGTATTCGGATGAATTGGAACTCCCATCGTATTGCACCATTATTCTTTCCCAGCTAGCGTCCTGATGAAAAAGGACTCATTTCAAGTTCAGTTACTCTGGCCAGGGAATGATTGAATCAACAACAGTATTTAACGCAACCTATTCACTTTGCTGTGAATAGGTTGTAAAATCTTTGTCTAAATCCAGATGTTAAAGTATTTGTTATTTGCACTCATAGCTATGCTTAACATGAGTGTACCTACGCTGCTGATTGCACAAAAATCCTATCCAACCCTGGGAAAAATCATTTACGAAGATCCCGCGTTCGAGAAGCTGGTTCCTGCAACGGCTCAGGTGGAAATCCTGGCGTCGGGATTTGACTGGTCCGAAGGGCCCACCTGGGTAAAGGATGGAGCATATCTTCTTTTTTCCGATGTACCGAAAAATGTGATTTATAAGTGGGATGAAAAAAGTGGCTTGTCCGTTTTTTTGAAACCCTCTGGCTACACGGGACTTAGCGCGTACACCGAAGAACAAGGCAGCAACGGATTGATTATTGACAATAAAGGAAGACTCATTTCGTGCGAAACTGGCGACAGACGAATTTCGGCTCTGTCACTCGCAGCCGGAGGAAAAGTTACACTCAGCGACAATTTCGAAGGAAAGCGCCTCAATAGCCCGAATGACCTGGCACAACATCCGGTAAACGGGAGCTACTATTTCACCGATCCTCCTTACGGGCTGAGCAAAAGATTGGGTGATAAGGCGCAGGAATTGAAGCAATTCGGGGTATACAAAATTACTGCCGAAGGCAAGACCACACTTCAGGTAGCTGACCTAACCAGACCCAATGGATTGGCGTTCTCTCCGGATGGCAAAGTCATGTACATCGCACAGTCAGACCCTGAACGGGCAGTGATTATGTCATATCCAATAGATGCATCAGGTACTGCTGGAAAAGGAACACTCTTATTTGATGCCACTCCAATGTCAAAAGCCGGGTTGAAAGGTCTGCCAGATGGACTAAAACTGGATCAGTCAGGCAATATCTGGACCTCAGGGCCGGGAGGACTATTAATTCTCTCGCCCACGGGGAAATTATTGGGCAGGATTGAATCCAGTGAATTGATCTCAAATTGCGCATGGGGTGACGACGGATCTACTTTATATCTCACGATCGACGGATACATTGGAAGAATAAAAACCAACGCAAAAGGTGCTGGGTGGTAAATTAAATCAAAACAGTAGGGTTGTTAAGTTTCATTCTTTACATAAAATCATTCGATAGCAATCGGAAAACTGGTACAACCTTTCTTTAAAATGAAATCTACCGTTTTACTCATTTTTTCCTGCGTTCTAATATTCACAGCAAACCTGGCTATGGCTCAAAAAATATATCCAACCTTTGGAAAGATTATTTACGAAGATGCTGCTTTGGAAAAGCTCTTGCCAAAAGATTCCCAACTGGAAGTTTTAGCTTCTGGCTTCGATTGGTCGGAGGGTCCTGTATGGGTTAAGGATGGTGGTTACCTTCTTTTCTCCGATGTCCCCAAAAATATAGTCTACAAATGGGATGAAAAAACCGGTTTGTCTGAATTCCTGAAACCTTCGGGTTACACCGGCTTGGGTTATTATAGTGATGAACCTGGCAGCAATGGCTTAATCATTGATGACAAAGGGAGGCTTGTTTCCTGCGAACATGGCGACCGACGGATTTCCGCTATGTCGTTAACAGTCGGCGGAAAGGTTACATTGGCCGACAATTATCTGGGAAAGCGATTTAATAGTCCTAACGATGTTGTTCAGCACGCTGGAAACAAAAACTATTACTTTACAGATCCACCATACGGGTTGAATAAAAAACAAGATGATCCTTCGAGGGAAATAAAAGAATTTGGCGTATACCGGCTTTCACCTGACGGAAAAGTTACGCAAATTATCAAAAACCTGAACAGACCCAATGGACTTGCTTTTTCTCCGGATGGTAAAACACTTTACGTCGCTCAGTCCGATCCAGAAAGTGCCATATGGATGTCATATCCAGTGTTGGAAGACGGAAATGTGGGCATTGGTAAGCTTTTGTACGATGCCACAAACATGAGCAAAGCTGGAATCAAGGGTTTACCGGATGGTTTCAAACTAGATGCCACGGGAAATATATGGTCGTCTGGCCCGGGCGGGCTGCTTATCATTTCTCCACAAGGCAAATTGCTTGGTAGAATTGAAATACCTGAGTTAACTTCAAACTGTGGATGGGGAAATGACGGCACAACACTTTATCTGACATGCGATGGCTATATATGCCGTATCAAAACCGCGACAAAGGGTGCCGGTTGGTAGTATTTCTTAATTTACGTCCACTTTATTTTTCGCTAATACCCCTCACCTCGAGCAAAGTTGCTTCAACATCCTTTTTTGTTTGCGGCCAATCCGTTTTTCCTTCCTTGTAAATTTTCACGTGCGCTTTATATAATTTCAGCTGATCGGCATTCAATTGGTCCAGGTCGGCAGAAATTTTTTCTCTTTCCGACACAGATGCTGTTTTAAATTTTCCTAACAGCAAATCCCAGCGTCTTTCCACAATCCCCAACTCATACAAAACCAGATCAGCCAGGCGGTCCATAACCGCGTATTGTTTGACAAGTCTGTCATTCAAATCAGCAGTGGTGTAATTGGACGCCGAGATGGGCGTAGAAGTTTCGGTCGGTGCGTTGGTAACACGACCGTAATCCTTTTTGTAGCTATCCCCGGATACCGGTTGCGTTGCTGACTGCGTTATGGGACTTTTGGTTACTGCAGGGCCAGCAACGGGCTGGGTATTTGCGTACACTGTGTCCTTTTTCACCTGAGTGGCTTCGACAGGGATTTTCGTGTAATCGGGACGGCCGTCTTTTGTGTAATCCCTATGAGCTGAGCCCGACTTTGTAAGCGTCCCCGAAACATTCTTAACCCCTTTACAAGAGAATTCACTAAATACACAAAAAACCAACCCTGCTAAAAGCAATGTCCTTCTCATAAATATAAATCAAAAATTATGTCGAATGCCGATACTTAAATTTGGATTCAGATAGAAAATTTTTGGCAGTAGTTCAAGATACGTACCTCCTTCAACAAAGATAGATGTTGGTTTCTGAGCAAAGAAGAATTCCAGACCCACCGTCGCCGAAGGACCAGTTGAGATATTGGTGGTGTAGGCCTCTCTTAAATTTTTATTAGGGTAATAACGTCTTGAATTCACCTGAACCCCTACTCCACCGTAAGCCATCATCCGTTCACTTAACATGGGCACATACCACAGATAAGTTGCATTGAACATTAGTCCCACATCGGCAAGGTCGTCGGTGCTGGTTTTGTAAGTCTTTTTACTTTTAAACAGTCCAACATAGGTACCGATGCTAATATCAAGCGCATTTTGGTCCCCGTATTTCCGTAAACTTACAGCTGTCGGTTCTCCTAATTTAAATCCAACTGCCCACTTCTGCGTCTGAGCCTGTGAAAATGAAAAACAAAAAAACAACGCTGCTACTAAATAATATCTGGTCATAAGTTCAAAATTTAAACCGGGACAAAATAGGTTGAGTACTATCCCGTCTATTCCGAAAAGGTTAGACTTTGGAATTATCCATTGGTAACCAACAATGAACAAAAGTACAAATTTTACATGAGAGCCTCAGATTTCAAGCACCAACCCGTCATAGGCCAGTCGCACATTGGACGGAAGTTCCTTTTCTACTTCCTCATGCAAACCCAATTTATGGCTTATGTGGGTAAGATATGCTTGTGGAACTTCAAGTTTAGCGATCAGTTCCAGCGCCTGAGATAAAGTAAAGTGTGACAGATGTGGCTCCTTCTGAAGCGTATCCAGAACCAATACCTGACTTCCTTTTATTTTTTCCTGTTCTTTGTCAGAAATAAAGTTTGCATCCGTGATGTAGGTAAAGTCTCCGATCCTGTAACCGTAAACAGGCAGCTTATGATGCATGACTTCGATGGGTGTAAACTCAACCCCGCTGACCAGGAACGGTTCATTTTCAATGTAGTGCAATTCAAAATGAGGAACTCCGGGATAGCGGGTCTCACTAAAAGCATATGCAAATTCGCTGCGAATCTGGTTCAGCACTGATTCGCGACCATACAAAGGAATATCTCTTTGCTGTTTGTGATTGAAAGCACGGATATCATCCAGTCCGGCAGTGTGATCCTTGTGTTGATGGGTGAAAATTGCTGCGTCAAGTTCAAGGACGTTGGCTCGGAGCATTTGCTGGCGAAAATCGGGCCCGGTATCTATAACAAACGATTTCCCCTGATCCTGAATCCATACGGAGGTTCGCAGACGATTGTTTCGGAGGTCCTTAGAATGGCAAACGGCACAACCGCAAGCAATAACTGGTATTCCTTGCGATGTGCCGGTTCCTAAAAAAGTAATCTTCATGCAAACTATTCGGTCAAATGCGCAACCACTTCCACCAAACGGTCAAAATTAAGTGGTTTCATAAGCGCATCGTCAAATCCCGCTGCTTTAAAATCTTCATCTGAGTAATTCTTGGCATTACCCGTAATCGCAACTATCGGTGTCTTAGCTTTTGCCGAATCTGGTAATTTACGAATGCTGCGGGCACATTCCATACCGTCCATTACAGGCATGTTGATGTCCAGTAAAATAATGTCAAAATCTTCCTTTTCAAGAAGTTGCAACACTTGCTCTCCATTTTTAACTGAAGTAATCTCGTAATGCTGAAATTCCAAAATCTTTCTTGCCAGATTTTGAATTACTGAACTGTCTTCGGCAATGAGTACGCGTTTTGTGTAGGACATAAAATGGATTGGGTATTGTTTTTAATTAATTGGCAGGTCAATTTAGTTATATTTCCATCAACAACACAAATAGGATTGCCGGGAATTCTAAAAATTATTAAAAAAAGTAAATAATCCGGCTGTTCGTTTTTTCAAACCTTGGTTTAGGATGTAAGTTTGCATTTCGCCTTAATATTTGTGTAATAATTGCGTTGAAACTTCACGCTTTAATTTACTCACCAAAGCTGATGAAGTGTCAAGAAATTTTCGCACTCAAAATAACCTAACATTTTAATTTACAACCAATTAACGACTTGCTGCACAACCAGACACCATATATTTTCTGGCTAGCAGTTAACACCCAAAATCATGTTCAAGAACAAAATTATCCGATACAGCACGTTTGCGATGATCCTGGCAATTCTGGCCTATTTTTTTGTAGAAAATTTCTCAGCCAATGGCGATGAAGTTGTCGATCTGGCAATTAGCAACCCTGCACAGTATATCGACAAAATCACCAGCGAGCGAACAGCCAAGGATGAGCAATTCAAAACTGCAGAAGATTCTCCTATTGCCGACAAAGCTGCCTTCCACGGGCTTCATTATTTCAAGGTCAATCCTGAATACCGGGTAAAAGCAACAATCTCACCCTACACAAAGGAAGATAAAGAGCTGATCGTTAAATATACAGATGGGACAACAACAAAATACGAGCGCTACGGGTATGCCCATTTTGAAATCAACAAAAAGCCCCAAAAACTACTGCTGCTTAAAAACGAAAACGTAATTTCTGTCCTCTTTAGGGACGAGACCAGCGGACAGGAAAGCTATGGCGGTGGGCGTTATCTCGATTATCCTGCATCTGAAATTAAGAATAATGCAATGATTCTGGATTTCAACAAGGCCTACAACCCCTATTGCGCCTATCAACCTAATTATGCTTGCCCGATTCCCCCGCCGGAAAACAAATTACTGATTTCCATTTTTGCAGGTGAACAGTTTGAGGAATCTAACCACTAACTAAACGCAATTCAGTGTCAAACAAAATTTGTCTTTGCTGTGTTGTAGATTGGTAAAAAGTTAATTTTGTAAAATTATCAAGATTACAATTGTATTAAGTGGTTCTGGTGATTGTCATGGATATTCCGGGGCCGTCAGAATCCCATTATTTTAAAGCATCTGCATGAAAATTTCCTATAAGTGGCTTAAAGAGTTAATTGAAATTACTGAAACTCCGGAAGAAATTGGCAGGCTACTTACAGCCACAGGACTGGAAGTTGAAAGCATTGAAGAAGTTGAATCGATAAAAGGAGGTTTGAAGGGAGTTGTGATCGGACAAGTACTGACTTGCGAAAAACATCCAGAGGCCGATCGTCTTAAGTTAACCACTGTTGACGTTGGCTTGAGCGAGCCGCTTTCCATCGTTTGCGGTGCGGCTAATGTTGCGGCAGGTAAAAAGGTGGTTGTAGCATCGGTAGGAGCTGTTCTTTATCCCACAGGCAGTGAGGAAGCTTTGGTCCTTAAAAAATCAAAAATCCGTGGTGCACTGTCAGAGGGTATGATCTGTGCGGAAGATGAACTTGGATTGGGCACATCCCATGATGGGATTATGGTGCTTGAAACATCCTTACCCAATGGCACTCCCGCGGCTGACTATTTCAATATATCTTCTGATTACCTGATTGAGATCGGACTCACCCCGAACAGGGCAGACGCTGCTTCTCATTATGGCGTGGCCCGCGATTTGAAGGCAGTGCTTAACAGAGAAATCAAATTACCATCGGTTGAAAATTTTGCAACTGAAAATCAATCCCTGGTAATAGATGTTAAAATTGAAAATGAAGACGCCTGCCCTCGTTATGCAGGATTAACCATAACAGGCCTGCAGGTTGGCGAATCACCGGCCTGGCTTAAACAACGACTTCAAACAATCGGAATCCGTCCGATCAATTCCGTGGTTGATGTTACCAACTATGTCTGTCATGAATTGGGGCAACCCATGCACGCTTTTGACGCAGCGAAAATTTCAGGAAATACAGTATTGATAAAAACAGTTGCTTCGGGTACCTCATTTGTAACCTTAGACGGTCAGGAGCGAAAGTTATCCGACGCAGATTTGATGATCTGTAATGCGGACGAGCCGATGTGTATTGCGGGAGTTTTTGGAGGTTTGTCATCGGGCGTGTCAGCAGACACAACAGCAATATTTTTGGAATCAGCATATTTTTCCCCGGCATGGGTACGCCGGACAAGTCAGCGCTTCGGGCTAAAAACGGACTCATCGTTCCGATATGAAAGAGGCACAGATCCTAACATGCCCCTGTACGCTCTTAAGAGAGCTGCATTGCTGATTAAAGAGGTAGCGGGAGGAGTTATTTCCTCCGGCATAACTGACATCTACCCAAATCCTGTTCAAAACTTTGAGGTCAAAATAACCTATCGTCACATCGACAGGCTAATTGGGAAAACACTGGAGAAATCGCTCATAAAGGACATCCTTACAGATCTAGATATAGAGGTTGGCGAAGAAACCGAATATGGTTTTACAGCTTCGGTTCCTCCTTATCGTGTGGACGTGCAGCGCGAAGCGGATGTGATAGAAGAAATTCTAAGGATATACGGTTTTGGTCAGGTTGAACTTTCCGATTCGTTGAGTTCGGAATTCCTGTCTGACTTTCCGGTGAACGATCCAGAAAAACTGCGCATGCGGGTATCTCAACTTCTTGCTTCAAATGGTTTCAATGAGATGATCAATAATTCATTGACGAAACCGGCTCCGCAGGCGACCATTGCAGAATCTTTGGCGGGTGAACCTGTACAAATTCTCAATTATCTCAGTGAGGATCTATCCGTGATGCGGCAAACTTTGTTATTCTCCGGCCTGGAAGTCGTGGCTTACAACAGCAACCGACGCCAGCGTGATCTTAAATTATTCGAATTTGGGAAAACCTATCACAAAATCGATGGCAAGTACAAAGAGAAAGAAAGGCTCTCTCTCTTCATCTCGGGAAATATTCACGAAGAAACCTGGTTCGAAAAAAGTCGGGAAGCTGTATTCCATGACCTGGCTGCGATTGTAAATCAGATTCTCGCTTCGATGAAAATAAGAAATCTGGAAAAGGCCGAAATAGATACAAATGTGTTTCAAAAAGGCATTACATTGACGTTGAATAGAAAACCCGTTGTTTCTTTTGGAATACTGAAACCTGCCCTGCTAAAAAAATCGGATATCAAGGCCAGTGTACTCTTTGCAGATTTTGATTGGGAATTCATCTTGAAGCAATATGATTCGGCTGTTCAATACAAGGAAGTACCAAAGTTCCCGGAAGTTCGCCGAGACTTATCAATTGTTGTTGACAAGAAGATCACTTTTGAAGAATTACGGCAAATCGCTTACAAAACAGAAAAGCAATTATTGAGAGCTGTTAATGTGTTCGATGTTTATGAAGGCGCAAATCTCGAAGGAAAAAAATCTTATTCCATCAGCTTTATTCTTCAGGACGAACAGCAGACTCTAACAGACAAAGTGATTGACAAATCGATGCAGCGACTCATTGGGAACTATGAACGCGAACTCGGTGCCGTTATTAGAAAGTAACAAGGTAAGGGCCGGGTATGCCGGCCAAAAACATGAACTCCACTAATCAAAATCAGAATAGGTAGTACCGGAAACCAATATTCCACAAATAACCGACTCAGAAATGGACAAGACCAGCCCGCGTTTGATTGAGCTTAAACTAGCCGGTCTTGAAAAGAAGCTAAACATTCTGATCACGTCAAAAGAGAGACTAAGTTGGTCATTATCAGAATTACATAAAGAAAATGCTCAACTTCGGCAGGAGAACAGTAATCTAAAGGATGAAGTAAAGGAAATAAAGAAAAAATACAGTACTTTAGAAAAAGACTTTAATAAGTCTAAAAGTTTCGCTAAAATTGTCTCAAGTAAACTGACACCAACCGGCGGATTGGCCGAACTAAAAGAATCAGTTGAACGATATATTCAAGAGATAGATAAGTGCATAGAAATGCTTGAAGATACCTTATGACAAAAAAGCATATTCCAGTTCCAGACGTTCCGGTGTTTGTTAAGTTTCTAGACCGGGGCTTCAATTTAAGTGTACCGGCGGATCAGGAAAAGTATTATAGACTTGCTTATAAGGGCTTTATGCAGCGTGTGGATGAGCATAAATCAAAGGAAAAAGGAGGATACGACGACATTGAAGCCATGGGGCTTACCGCTATTGAATGCATGGTTGCATTACAAAGGATCCGTGAACAAATGGACGACTTGATGGAAGCATTTCAGGAACGAGTGACTAAACTTGATACTGTTGTTGCCGAAGCCATTGAAAGTTAGGCACATATTTACAGCTTTACTTCAACCCTGGCACCTTTATTTATAAAAACTCTTAAATCGTACAACAATCAGTTCGGCATTTTAACGCTCAGGTAGTCGGTCAAAACCAACTATTTGTAAACATTACTTAAAATGTCAAGTTCACAATTTTTTATTGTCCTACTCTCCGATATCATAGCAATAGGTGTTGGAATTTTTGCGGGTAAATACATTTTTCAAAGATCATTCGACCAAAAGGAAAAAGACGCTCAGGAAAGGGCTGCCGAAATCCTTCGTAACGCTGAGAGCGCTGCTGAAAACATCAAAAAAGATCGTATCCTTGAAGCCAAAGAAAAGTATTTACGCCTTAAGACAGAGTTTGAAGATGACGCAAGCAAAAAGCGAGTGATACTTCAGACCAACGAGCAAAAGCTTAAACAACGCGAACAAACCCTGAACCAGACTATCGAGCAAAACAAGCGTCGTGAAAACGAGCTTGAAACGCTTAAGACAACCCTGTCTCAGCAACTTGAAACCGCTTCAAAGCGTCGGGAAGAAGCGGAAAAATCACTACAGCAACAAGTTACACAGCTTGAAAAAATTGCCAATCTTACAGCGGATCAGGCGCGTGAGCAACTTGTTGACGCACTGAAAGCGGAAGCGGACACAAGAGCAGGTTCGTATGTGAAAAGTGCTATGGAGGAAGCGCGTCTTACCGCTACCAAGGAAGCCAAGAAGATCGTTATTGAGACCATTCAACGTACTGCGGCCGAACACGCCATCGAAAACTGCGTGTCGGTTTTCAACATTGAAAATGACGACATTAAGGGGAAAATAATTGGACGTGAAGGAAGGAATATCAGGGCCCTGGAAGCAGCTACGGGAGTAGAAATTATCGTAGATGATACGCCAGAGGCTATTGTTATTTCAGGATTTGATCCTGTAAGAAGGGAAATAGCACGTCTTTCATTGCATAGACTTGTACAAGATGGACGTATCCACCCGGCAAGAATCGAGGAAGTCGTTGCGAAAACCCGTAAGAATATTGATGATGAAATCGTTGAAATCGGAGAACGCACTGTTATAGATATGGGCATACACGGTCTCCATCCTGAGCTTGTAAAGTTGATCGGCCGGATGCGATTCCGTTCTTCATATGGACAAAATCTGCTTCAACACTCTCGCGAGGTTGCAAAACTTTGTGCAACCATGGCTTCTGAGCTGGGGTTAAATACCAAACTAGCCAAACGAGCTGGCCTTCTGCATGATATCGGCAAAGTATGGCCAGAGGAATCTGATCTTCCTCACGCTATTCTCGGTATGGAACTTGCAAAGAAATACAAGGAAAACCCAGAAGTATGTAATGCAATCGGTGCCCACCACGATGAAATCGAAATGACGAGTATCCTTTCTCCGATCATCCAGGTGTGCGATGCAATTTCTGGTTCAAGACCTGGTGCCCGTCGCGAAATGATGGAATCCTATATTCAGCGTCTTCGTGATTTGGAAAACATGGCTATGTCATTTGATGGTGTTGAGAAGTGTTATGCAATTCAGGCCGGTCGCGAACTTCGCGTGATCATCGACGCGGACAATGTCTCCGACGAAAAGGCGGGCATGCTTTCTTTTGATATTTCGCAAAAAATCGAAAAAGAGATGCAGTATCCAGGGCAAATTAAAATCACAGTAATACGGGAAATGCGGGCGGTTGCTTACGCCAGATAGTTTTCATACAGAAGGTTTATCTTAAATTGTTAAAAAAAATAACTATTGGGTTGTCAGAAATGGTATATCACCACGAACGGCAGCCCAATGATATTATCAGCTAATCGACTTTCGATTTGCGAAGTTCAGCCATACTGTTTGATCAAATAAAAAAATGAATTATTCAAAACTGACAAGTACTGAAAGACTAGAAATAAAAACACTGGGTGAACTCAAAAAAGCTGGGTATGTGTCCAGGTCCATAAAACAAGAACTTCGAGACAATCTCATTGAAAAAATTCGCAGCAAAGAATCTATTTTTCCTGGAATCTGGGGATATGAAGAAACCGTTATCCCGGATGTAGAACGCGCAATTCTGTCCATGCACAATATCAATTTACTAGGGCTACGGGGTCAGGCCAAAACGCGTATTGCCAGGATGATGACCGGATTACTAGACGAATATATTCCATACGTCAGCGGCTCTGAATTGCATGACGACCCTTTGGAACCGTTATCAAGGTTTTCAAAGGACATCGTTTCGGATGAGGGAGACAGTACGCCAATTTCCTGGCTTCACAGAGCAGAACGTTACACCGAAAAACTCGCAACACCAGACGTGTCCGTAGCCGATTTGATCGGTGATGTGGATCCCATAAAGGCGGCGACCTTAAAACTGCCCTACTCGGATGAGCGCGTGATTCATTTTGGACTTATTCCACGGTCACATCGAGGTATTTTTGTTATAAACGAACTTCCGGATTTACAGGCACGTATTCAGGTTGCACTATTTAATATTTTACAAGAGGGTGACATTCAGATTCGTGGTTTTAAACTTAGACTACCGCTTGATATCCAGTTTGTATTTACTGCTAATCCTGAAGATTACACCAATCGCGGAAGCATCGTTACGCCACTGAAAGACCGGATAGAAAGTCAGATTGTAACGCATTACCCCAAAACAATTGAGGTCGGCAAAAAAATAACAGAGCAAGAAGCATCCGTAAAAGCCGAACAAAAAGACCTTGTCGTTGTGAATGAACTCATCAAAACTTTGATTGAGCAAATTGCGGTTGAAGCACGGGAGAGCGAGTATGTCGACAGCAAAAGCGGAGTTTCGGCACGTCTTACAATATCCGCTTACGAAAGCCTGTTAAGCACAGCTGAAAGAAGAGCGCTGATAAATGGAGAATCATTAACCCACGTTCGCATCTCCGATCTGTACGGAGTGATATCAGCCATTTGCGGCAAGGTAGAGCTGGTTTATGAGGGCGAAGTTGAAGGACCTGTAATTGTTGCACAAAACCTGATTGGAAAAGCAATCCGTACCCAATTCCTGAATTTCTATCCCGATCCCGAGAAATCCAAGAAGAGTAAGATCAATCCATATGGCAAAGTTGTGGAGTGGTTTGGCTCCGGAAACGAGATGGAAATGATTGGTGATATGACGGATCGCGAATATGCAGCCCGATTGAACACTATCGACGGATTAGATGATTTTGTGGATATGCTTAGTGCATACGGAAGTGCGAATGAGAAATTGTTTATGATGGAATTTGCACTGCATGGAATGGCAGAATTCTCCTTGATAGGAAAGCAATCGCTGGATCAGGGAATGAAATTTCAAGATCTGGTAAGCAGCATGTTTTCCGGACCCGGAGATGATGAAGATTATGACTTTGATGACGAAGATGATAAAAAGAGGTTTTGATCTTAAGGTTAATTAACGTAAAAAGCTTCGCGGATTTGATCCGCGAAGCTTTTTACGTTAATCCTCTTTTGTTTTATAAAAAACGCGTCAATCGCTAAGACTTAGGTCAAACTGGAAGCCCGTCGTCCTTCACGTTTGGCTCACTGGTATCGATCAACGAATCGGGTTCGTTATTGACTTTACCACGAACCTTTGCTTCAAGCTCATCCATCAGTTCCGGATTATCCTTGATTAAAGCTTTTACCGCATCGCGTCCCTGGCCTAATCTGTTTCCATCATAGCTGAACCAAGATCCGGCCTTCTTTACAATATCCAGTTCAACTGCAAGGTCAATGATCTCTCCTACCTTCGAAATACCTTCGCCGTACATGATATCAAATTCTACGACTTTGAATGGTGGTGCTACTTTGTTTTTCACAACCTTTACACGGGTACGGTTCCCGAGAATCTGGTCAGCGCTTTCCTTGATCTGACCAACCCTGCGAATATCCAAACGCACAGACGCGTAGTATTTCAGGGCATTACCACCCGTTGTGGTTTCAGGATTACCAAACATGACACCGATCTTTTCACGCAACTGATTGATAAAAATGCAGCAGCATCCGGTTTTGTTAATGACACCGGTAAGTTTACGAAGCGCCTGTGACATCAAACGGGCCTGAAGCCCCATTTTACTATCCCCCATCTCTCCTTCAAGTTCCGCGCGGGGAACCAACGCGGCAACGGAGTCAATCACAATAATATCAACAGCGCCACTGCTTATAAGATGCTCAGCGATTTCTAAAGCCTGTTCTCCATTATCCGGCTGTGAGATCAAAAGATTACTCGTGTCGATACCCAGCTTTTCAGCATAAGCACGGTCAAATGCATGTTCCGCATCAATGAATGCTGCCAATCCACCTTTTTTCTGAGCTTCGGCAATACAGTGCATCGAAAGGGTTGTTTTACCTGACGACTCAGGACCATAGATTTCAACGACCCGACCACGGGGAACCCCTCCAACACCAAGAGCCAGGTCCAATCCCAGTGAACCCGTAGAAATCACAGGGATATCAAGTACTTTGCTATCGCTGAGACGCATCACTGTCCCCTTGCCATAGGTCTTATCTAATTTTTCAAGCGTGGTTTGAAGCGCTTTTAATTTGTTCTCTTTATCCGTTGTTGCAGGAGTTGCCATATTTAGGACAATGATTGGTTTAAATATAAAAACAGCGGCCCGACAAACCGCCCTATTTGATTTGTAATGAGAGGTAAATTTACCTTTTTTTGCTCAAATCCAAAACGGATTTCGGTGAAGTAGCGCTCCCTATAATTTGAATGAACACCACGCATAAAAACCGTTTCGATAATCTGAGTAACAAAGATATGATATTAATTGTATCAAAAAAACATTGCGGAAAGTTCTTGAAATTTTCTATTTTTTCAGATCGATCTCCTGAATGCATGAGATACATTCATGCCGGACAACTTTTCATCTGAATGAAAAAAATTGTGCGACACCCAATCTTACTTTTTCTATACCCACCTGGCTGTTACTGGGATGCTGGATAATATTATCTGGATTTAAATCCTGAAAATGGCATATTTTTGTCAAATAGTTATGTGTTCCTTTCAGGATATCACTTATTTCAACAGGCATTCCGGCAAAACCGAATTAATGTGTTCAAAAAAATAATATTTGCGGTTCTCATTCTATTGGTTTCTCTGGGCATTTACTACCGCGAATTGCTTAGTTATGGATGGATGCAGGCAAGAGGGCAAGTGGGAATTTTAATGAATGTAGAAGACGTACAAAATGTTTTGGCAGATCCTGCATTTCCAGATTCTCTCAAGGCCAAGATTCGATTGATTGAAGAGATAAAACAATTTGGTGTGGATTCTCTGGGACTGGCTCCTTCAAAAAACTACACGACGTTCTACAATCAGCATGGGAAACCGCTGATTTGGATAATCACTGCATCTGAAAGATATCGTATTAAGGGTTACGAATGGCGCTTCCCGATAATAGGTTCATTCCCTTACAAAGGCTATTTCGACTCGACGCGGGCTGTGAAAGAAGAGAAAGAATTAAAGATGTCCGGACTTGATACGGACATCGGAGAAGTTTCCGCCTGGTCTACACTTGGGTACCTGAAAGACCCCATTTTGTCAAGCATGCTATTGCGTAAAGATGGCAGTCTGGCCAATCTTATTCTGCACGAACTGACGCATGGAACGCTTTTTGTAAAAGATAACCTGGAATTAAACGAGAATCTGGCAAGTTTTGTAGGGGATTTAGGCGCAATAAAGTTTTTGACGCAGAAATATGGTTCCGATTCACCTCAATTAAAAGCCTATGAATTTTCGAAGAAATACAATGATGCATATGCCCAGCATATTTTACGAGGAATTTCCCAATTGGACAGCCTATACAGGACATTCGGACCTAATATGTCACCTGATGAACGAAAAGACTCATTAAAGCGGAATATGATTCTTCGTATAGTTAATGATTCGGACACACTCCTGAGAGGTAAAATTACGTTGAAAAAGAATACCAGGGTTCGGGAAAACGAACTCCCAAATAACGCCTTCTTTATCAGCTATCAGACTTACCGATCGAAGCAGAATGTATTTCGAAAAGAATTTGAAACTAAATTTGGAAGGGATTTCAAAAAGTATCTTGCTTATTTGAAAGAAAAATACCCCTCTTTGTAAAATTATGGAAAGATTAATTTAGCATGAAGCCTATACACCTCACTATCCTCATTAGCATATCATTACTTTCTTTGTTTGCGTTCAGGCAATTTGCGCAGAATCGTGTCATCCCGAACAAAAGTTTCACGACAGGAGAAAAAGTAGAGTACAGGGTACATTATGGATTCATAAACGCCGCCGAAGCGCGAGTTGAAATAGCAAAGAATGTGACAGTGGTAAATAACAGGCCCTGTTTCAAGATCAATGTAACTGGTAGGACAGTAGGACCGTTTGACCTGATCTCCAAAGTCAGGGATAACTGGCGCTCCTACGTTGATACTTCTGCCATTCTCCCGCACGTATTTTACCAGAGCATCCAGGAAAATAAATACCGGAAAGAGGAAACAATTGTTTTCAACCATGATCGTGATCAGGCAGTTTCCAGTGTGAAAGACGAAACAAAAACTTATCAGGTCCCAAACAATATACACGACATTATCAGCGGCTATTTTTTTCTGCGTACACTTAATTTTGACAAAATAGCGGAAGGGGATGTTATAGAAGTTCCTACATTTTTTGACGGCGAAGTCTATAAACTGAGGATACGGTATGTTGGCAAAGATGTGATTAAAACCAAATTTGGAAAAACCAGGGTATTAAGACTCAATCCACTCATACCTGATAACAAGCTATTTAAGGGAGAAGGTGCCATGAAACTATGGGTTTCGGACGATTCCAACAGAATCCCGCTGAAAGTTGAAGTGGAACTCGTAATCGGGTCTCTGGAAATGGATCTTAAATCTTATAAGGGTTTACGAAAAGATTTGGTCTGGTTTTAGATAAGTTGGAAAGTTGAGAAATGATACCAATATAAAAGGGGTAGTAGCACACTCATCTCAGTTTTCACTTTTCACTTTCTCTTCTGACTCCCCCCTTCCAAATGACCGCAACAACCTCTTTCGCAATATCTGGATTTGCTTGAATGGGAACGGCAGTTCGTTTTTGCAGATGGAGATAAATGGATTTTCCTCACCTCCAAAACTTCGATAAAACGAGATCACGGATGCCACTTCGGGACTTTCAAAGTCAAAAACAATGTCCTGTTCCGCATTCCTGGCTAAATATTTATCTAAAAGTAAGCTGCGTGCGTTTCCCTTACGTCCCTGGTCATTGGCTGCGTTGAAAAGATAAACTGCAAAATTTCCCGAGCGCACAATTAACACCCCAGCCACTGTTTGACTCCCCCGAACTGCATACCAGAGTTCTGAGTTCGCATTGAGGCATATCTTTTCAACCAGCCTTCCGAGCATATAATACGCTCTTTCATCCACACCGCCTCTGATTTTTCCCGCGTGATTTTCTTTAAATAACTTTATGAGTGGTGACAGGTCTTCGCTTTGCTCTACGTGCCATTTTTCTTGCTGGCTTCTTTTCAAGTTCACGTTACGGTCGCGATTGTAACGTTGACGAATTTGCTGATATGGCCTGTTCAGATCAATCCAGGTAGTAGACCGCTTTCCGGATTTGAGTCTCACAAAATCGGGTATTATATCATTGATAACGTGGTAGTTGAATGGGCTGAACGCATACGAAGAGATGTACAGAAATCCCGAATCGATCAACTTAAGAAATTCTGATAGCAGTTCGGAGGATATTTTATTTTTATAAAAAAAACCTAAATACTGGCAAAACAAGGGCTGCTGAACGACCCGGATGCCCCATTTTATTTTTATGGGTAAAGGTAAAACTACCCTATAGTCACTTTTGGAGGGCCAAACGATCGCGTTCCAGTCTTCACATACCACATCCAAATACCATGAAAGGGCATAAATTGTGTTTTGCCCCGAAGCAGTAATTGCGTTGTTCCAACGTTCATCGTCTATCTCAAGACGTGAAAGCAGAATTGGCGACACATTTTCCAGAATTGGCTGTCTATTATTTGTAAGAAAATTCTTTTTGGATAAAGAAAGATAGCTATTTAAAATAGCTGCGAAGTTTTTGTAACGTCTCTTCTACATCAGGGGTGTCGCCCATCAGTAAATTTATGCTTTGAATCGAATGGATTACAGTACTGTGATCGCGCCCGCCGAAATGATAACCAATTGACTTAAGAGGAAGATCCGTGTATTCCTTCGCAAGGAACATCGCCAGTTGACGGGGATAAACGACCTCCTTCTTTCGGCTTTTACTTTTAAGATCTGCAATTGACACCTGAAAAAAGTCGGCAATGATCTCCTGAATGGTATCGATCGTTACCTCCTTGTCCTCATTCATTACGATGTTCTTCAAAGTGTTCTTTGCAAGTTCCACGTCAATTTCCCGGCGTGTCAAAGAAGCCTGAGCCATTAAAGAAACGATCACACCTTCCAGTTCCCGAACATTGGAATTCACGCTATGTGCAATATATTCGATCACATCATAGTCAATTGCAATTCCTTCTGACTGAATTTTCTTTTGAATAATCGCGATACGGGTTTCAAAGTCAGGGGTTTGCAAATCAGCCGTAAGCCCCCATTTGAAACGGGAAAGTAAACGATCCTGCAACCCTTGCAACTCCCTCGGAGGCCGATCACTGGTCATGATGATCTGCTTTCCGAGCTGATGTAAGTGATTAAAAATATGAAAAAAGGTATCCTGCGTTTTTTCTTTACCTGACAAAAACTGCACGTCGTCTATCGCCAGGACGTCTACCTTCATGTAAAAATCAGTAAAATCCTGAAGGGTATTGTTTTTGATCGAATTGATGAACTGGTTGGTAAACTTTTCAGAAGAGACATACAGTACCAATTTATCATCAAAGTGATTCATGATGTAGTTACCAATCGCCTGTACCAAATGCGTTTTCCCCAAACCCACTCCACCATACATCATCAAAGGATTAAAGGATGTGAGGCCAGGGCGCTGTGCAACAGCAAATCCGGCAGAGCGGGCAAGCCTGTTGCAATCCCCTTCAATAAAGTTGTCAAATGAATAATTCGGATTGAGGTAGGTGTCCAAATTTAATGAATCCTGATCTTTTGGTCGTTGTGTCGAACCTCTTCTTGGATCTGGTGCAAAATTATCCTGCCTGGAATGAGAAATACTTTTTGGCGCAGAAACATTCATTGTTAACGGCTGATGTTTCTCATTACCAGTATCAACAATAATAGAATATTCCAACATACCGTCCCTTCCAATCGCGAAATCAAGGGCCTTCCTGAGAAGATTCACATAATTATCTTCGAGCCATTCATAAAAAAACTGACTCGGAACCTGAATTGTGAGCACCTTTCCGTAGATTTTTAAAGGCCGGATAGGTTCAAACCACATATTAAAACTTTCCTCAGGAATATTCTGCTGAATAATCATCAGGCAGCTATTCCATATCCGGTCTACTTCTCTATAAGTGGTCACTCTTTCCAATGCAATGTGGTGTAATCAGAATTTCAAAAATCCAAAGGGACGGCAAAGATATGAAATGAACCATAAAAATGCCGGATTATTTCCGGTCATCAGTGATTAACATTTTTATCCTGAGATTATAACAGAAAATGACAAAATCGCTTCTTGCATTAATTACGGACAAGGCTAGCAGCGATTTCACGTACCTCGATATTGAAGAAAAAATTGGGGCGACGTTTTCTATATTTTACAATTACTTCCAATTTAACACCCTTAGTTGACTTTGTCTAACCGTTGGATAAATGAATCAAAACGTTGCGGTTCCATACGATTAAATGTTCGGCTAAGTAATCTTTCTTGAATACGGTCTCAAATTTGTAGATTTGGTAAATCATAAAAGACATAAAAAAATTTCATCGACAAAATTAAACATGTCAGCAATAGATTTTTCAGAATTCGGCGCTTCCAACAAAGAAACCTGGCAAATGCAGCTCGAAAAAGAGCTATATGGGAAACAGTTGGTTGATCAATCCTGGGAGATTGCTGATTCTGTATACATACAGCCTTACTATACTTCTGACGAGATTCAGCCTGGGCTGACGGGAGACCTTCTTAGCGCCCAAAGAAAAACATCGGGATGGCTTAACACTGCCTTCATAAGATTTGAAAACCAGGCAGTTACAAATTCCAAAATCAGATCCGCCCTCACTTCCGGAGCTGATGGAATTATTCTGGATCTCGGCACCTACACTTTGCCACAATGTGAGCTTACCAAAACACTTCACGCAATCCGACTTAGCGATTACTTTATTTATTTCTCATCAACGCAAAATCCCGAGCTACTCTATCTGGAAATTGCCAGAGGTGCAGGGTATTACCTTAAAGGCGGCATCGCCAATGACCCCGTCGCTCAATGGATGCGGGGCGGCCATGAAGTTGGGAAATCTCTTGATGAAGTTGGTAACGTGCTTAGGAAAACAAAACCAATGAAGGACTTTCGTCCCCTTAGTGTAGAAAGTCATATTTATCACAATGCGGGTGCAAATCCCATTCAGGAGCTGGCCTTCATGATCTCGGCATTGGTGACCTGTACCGACCACCTGACGGACCTTGGTATTTCACCGCTACATGTCCTTAACCGTTTCTTTTTTTCTGTTTCGATAGGAACAGAATATCTTACTGAAATAGCCAAACTTAGAGCGCTAAGGCTACTTTATCGAAAAATAACAAGGGCATATAAGCTTCCGGACGAACTTTGTCATGCATTTATCCACACGCAATCGTCTTCCTTTTACCACGCCAATTCAGTGCCGCATACAAATATGATCCGGGTTACGTCCGAGGCGATGAGCGCAGTAAACGGCGGGTGTGATGCATTAACCGTACACAGCTATAACCAGTCGGGCGATGAATTTTCAAACCGGATTGCAAATAATGTGTCGTTATTGATTTCCAATGAAACAAACCTCCGACAAGTTGCCGATCCCGCTGCCGGTTCCTATTTACTGGATCGAATGTCGCTGAGTATGGCAGATGCTGCATGGGAAATTTTCCTTGGAATAGAAGAGCAGGGCGACATCCTGCAATACTTCCGAAACGGATTCGTAAAGTCTGAAATTGAAAGCTCCTGGAAACAGAAAATCGATGGGATGCAAAACAAAAAAGTGATGGTAGGCGTAAATAAGTATAACGATCCCGAAAAGAATAAGCCTGGAAATAAACAAGCTTTCAAAGAGCGTATTGAAGGTGATCAACGTGTGCTACCTAATAGAAACTTAGCGGACGAATGGCTTTTGAATAATAGCTAGGTTACCACGCTACTAAGAATTCGTTTCTAAGATCATCAGGTTCCGTGATTCACAACTTGAAAACTAAATATCCTAAGCCATTCGGCTGTAATGAAACCAGACTTCAAAAATATAGAATACCCGAATACGGAAACACAACTGAGTGCTCCGGAAAAGGATGGAAAACATGTAGTCACATCTGAAGGGATCCCGATCAAAACTCATTTTTCCAAAGATGATGTTTCGGTGAAAGATTTTGGTGCAGGCACCCCTCCCTTTCTGAGAGGGCCCTATGCAAGCATGTACATGCAGCGCCCCTGGACCATCCGCCAATATGCCGGCTTCTCCACTGCTGAAGATTCGAACGCTTTTTACAGAAAAAATCTTGCCGGAGGACAAAAGGGACTTTCCGTGGCCTTCGATCTTGCGACGCATAGAGGATATGATTCTGACCATCCAAGAGTAATCGGAGATGTTGGCAAAGCGGGGGTAGCTATTGACTCCGTGGAAGACATGAAGATTCTGTTCGATCAAATCCCCTTGAACGAGATGTCCGTTTCCATGACAATGAACGGAGCTGTAATTCCGATTATGGCCTTTTACATTGTCGCCGCAGAAGAACAAGGCGTTACGCCCGAAAAACTTTCCGGTACAATACAGAACGATATTTTGAAGGAGTTTATGGTGCGCAACACCTACATATATCCACCCGAACCATCGATGCGGATCGTGGGAGATATTTTTGCCTATGCTTCCCGGTTTATGCCAATGTTCAATTCGATCAGTATCAGCGGCTACCACATGCATGAAGCCGGAGCCCCAGCCCATATCGAACTGGCGTACACACTGGCTGATGGCCTGGAATATATTCGGACAGGCCTGAAAGCAGGAATGAAGATCGATGATTTTGCACCTCGATTATCTTTCTTCTGGGGCATAGGCATGAACCATTTTATGGAGATAGCCAAAATGCGGGCAGGACGCTTACTCTGGGCCAAGATTGTAAAACAATTTAATCCTCAAAATGAGAAGTCTCTGATGCTTCGCGTGCATTGTCAGACCAGCGGATACAGTCTTACAGAGCAAGATCCGTACAATAACGTGGCGAGAACCTGTATCGAGGCAATGTCAGCCGTCATGGGACACACGCAATCTCTTCATACCAATTCTCTTGACGAAGCCATCGCATTGCCGACTGATTTCTCAGCTGAAATAGCCAGGAATACCCAGCTTTTCCTTCAACACGAAACCGATATCTGCAAGGCCATAGACCCATGGGGTGGATCGTACTATGTTGAATACCTTACCAACGAGTTGGTAAGCAAGGCCTGGGCACTGATCGAGGAAGTTGAGCTGCTTGGGGGTATGACCAAAGCAATAGAAACCGGTTTGCCTAAAATGCGAATTGAAGAAGCCGCTGCCAGAAAACAAGCACGAATTGATTCTGGCAGAGATATTATCGTTGGTGTAAATAAATATAAAACAACGGGCAAGCAGGATTTTGAGGTAAGAGAAATTGACAATCAAAACGTGCGTTTGAGTCAGATAGCAAGATTGAACCAAATCAAAGAGCAGCGACACAACGATGAGACCCGACAGGCGCTGGAAAAAATCACCCTTGCTTGCAAACTGGAAGGCGGGAAGGATATGCAAAGTAATTTATTGGCACTGGCAATAGATGCAGCACGTAAAAGAGCTACTTTAGGTGAAATTTCAGATGCAATGGAAAAAGAATTTGGTCGCTATAAGTCGGTGATTCGCTCGATTTCAGGTGTATATCAATCCGAGGTTTCGGACGATGAGAATTTCAGGCTGGCCCTTGAAATGTCGGATCAGTTTGCCGAAATGGAGGGTCGCAGACCCCGGATTCTTGTCGCTAAGATGGGCCAGGATGGACATGACCGGGGCGCAAAGGTTATTGCAACGAGTTTTGCGGATCTCGGCTTTGATGTGGATATAGGACCTTTGTTTCAAACCCCCGAAGAAGTGGCCAGACAAGCTGCTGAAAACGACGTACATGTGGTAGGTGCTTCCAGCCTTGCTGCCGGACACAAGACACTTGTACCGCAACTCATCGAAGAACTAAAAAAACTGGGAAGAGACGATATTATGGTCATTGCCGGGGGCGTTATTCCAGCTCAAGATTACGAGTTTCTCTATAAATCCGGTGTTAAAGGCATTTTTGGACCCGGAACTGTTATTTCCATTGCCGCACAGAAGATACTCAAAGAATTAATGGCCGACTAACGATATTTAGGGCACCTTACTGAATACCAATGAACTGCAGTTTCCTCCGAAGCCAAATGAATTGGAAAGAACAAAATCCACCTTGACACTTTTTGCAATTTTAGTAATCGGTGCAATTGAAAAAGGTTGAACAGGGCTTTCAACCCTTAAGCTCGGGTAAATTTCCGAATGGTTGATACTTAAAATACTAAAAACGGCTTCCACCGCCCCTGCCGCACCCAAGGTATGCCCCGTGAATGATTTTGTGGAACTATACGGCGGCACCTTTTCAAAAATTCTCGTCAACCCATAGGTTTCAACAGAATCGTTATTACCTGTACCGGTCCCATGTGCATTTACGTAATCTATTTGGGAAGCGTTTATCCCCGCCGAATCGATTGCTTGCTGCATTGAAAGAATGGCTCCAACCGCCTCATCGGACATTGCAGATGGATGATGAGCATCATTGGAGTTTCCATAACCGGATACTTCGGCATAGACCTTTTTACCCCCCACGACTTCCTCGGACTCTAATACCAGATAAGCCGCGCCCTCACCCAAATTAAGCCCATCACGATTTTGGTCAAACGGTCTGCAAGGAAATGACGATAGAATTTTAAGCGCATTGAAGCCGTTCACTGTATATTTCGCAAGAGAGTCTACACCACCAACAATCACTCTGTTCGCCCTTCCTGATCTAATGAGCCTGGTTCCAAGTATAATCGCATTTGCAGATGACGAGCATGCAGTATTGATGGTGTCAGTAAATCCCATAATTTTATACCTCTTCACGAGTTGAAGCGTGTGTGCAGCACAACCGTAGGCGTCGATAAATTCAGAGCCCCCAGACTTGAGGTTTGCATCCTGATACAATTGATCGGTAAGACACATACCACCGACGGTACTGGCAGATATTAGTGCGGTATCACCTCTTGAAATCTCTGTTTGTGAAAGTTGTGCATCGGTAATGGCTTCTTCAAAAGCCTTGAATGCCAGCAAACTGGTCCTTGTAAAACCAAGTCTATTTTGCAATCCAACTGAGAATACAAGTTCATCATTGCTTGATTTCACTTCACCGAATGGCAGCAATGCGGTAAAATGAGACTCGAAATGCCGGGCACTGTGAATACCACTTTGAGAAAGCTGTAAACTTCTGTGATTTTCGGCAAGGTTTTCACCAATGGCAGTTACTATCCCCATTCCGGTCACCAACACCTTTGTCATGTGATCAGGCTGCTTTGGTATTTTGAAGAATGTAGTCTGCCATATGATTTACGTCTACAAGAATTTTCCTTCCTTCTGCAGGATTGGTAATTTTGATGCCATATTCTCTTTCAAGCAGCACAACCAGTTCCAGCGAATCAATAGAATCCAGTCCAAGGTCACCTCCAAAAAGAGGTTCATCATCTTTGATGTCGGAAGGGTTTATATCCAGCAAATTCAAATACTGTACAATCTGTCCTTTGATAACGGGCTTTAAGCTTTCTGCGTCCATGTGATTATGATTCTTTATCCTCTTGATTTGCTACGCCCTTCTTTGGCTTCGAAAGCGTCATCGCTGAAATCTGTCAGATAATCTTTTCAATTCTTAATTTAAAATATGTGCAAAGTTGGCAAATCAAAATGAATACTCCCAAAAACAATAATACGGTACGCAATTCCTGCCAGCTTCCTCCTTTGAGAAATAAAATATAAAACCCTTCAAGGCACCAATGTAAAGGTGAGAAATTACTGGCAAACTGCATAAATCCCGGCATTACAAATGTAGGAACCAAAATACCACCAATTGCACCAAAAATGATAATTGAAATGGCACCAAAACCATTCGCCTGTTCCTGCGTTTTGGCAATCGCACCAATCATCAGTGCGTAGCTAACGGCAGCCATGCTGCTTATGAAAACCACGGCCACAAAAGCGAGAAAATTCGAGGGAATGGTGAGTTCAGGTAATCCAATTTTTGGCAAAACCCAAATCCCCATTGAAAACGTAACCGCAACTTGCAATACAGCAACGACCACATAAATGCTCATTTTACTGAACATCACCAGCATAAAACTGGTCGGCATCGTTTTTAATCTTAGAAAACTCCCGTTAACACGCTCTTTCACGATGTTACTTCCCAGGGATACGACCATGAAAAACATTGCAAATATGGTCCAGGCCGGCACGTTATGTTGAGTAGAATTCGGGATTACCGTGGAATTGCTCGTACTGGCTACAAAATGATCGATCTTTACCCTATTGGAAATCATGCGATCTTTGAGCTTCGAAGACTTGTCTCCTAAGTCCATAGTCATATACATTCTATCGATCATCAATGAATTTTCAATCACACTCATGTAAGATTGAATAATTCCCATCACAGAATAACTATAATTTTCCTGCAAAACGGGGTCACTGTAAAAGGAGAGCGTAGGCAAGGAAATACTTTTCTGTTTTGTAGAGTCGAATTCCAGTCCAAGATCATTCATCAAAATTTTGCTCACATCACCCGCATTACTTTCCAGTCCGTCTGAGAATGTTTGGGGGATATAAAGTGCGATCATTTTACCACGAGAGAGCAACTCCGTTTTCAAGGAATTTTGCGAAAGTTCATTTAGTGTATCAATTTTAAAAAGGCCGGAGACAGCTAATAAGTTGACCAGCTTTCGACCTTCCAACCCACCATCGTGATTGATCACCAGCAACGGTATCTTATTCTCGTTGACCATTTTATATGCACTATCCTGTATAATGGTGATGATAAAAACGAGTAGCAATGGCATAAGAAACATAAGCGCCAACCCAACTTTATCGTTGACCAGCAGCAGAAATTCCTTGCGAATGGATGAATAAAGTTTGAACATCGGCTAATCTCTGTATGCTTCTCCAGTGAGCTTAATGAATAATGTCTGCAAATTACCAACGCCGTTCTCCACTAAAAGATCTGCCAAAACACCCTTCGCAATGACTCGTCCGTTATCAATTAAAGCGATTCTGTTACAGAATTCTTCTGCCTCACTCATATGGTGGGATGTGTAAACGATCGTAGTTCCCAAATTATTAATTTCCTGAAGATACCGAATGATGGCATTTTTACTTTGCACATCCACTCCTACGGTTGGTTCGTCCAAAAACAAAATCCCAGGCTCGTGGATGATCCCGATGGCGAGGTTAACCCTGCGTTTCATTCCACCGGAAAATGTCTCCACTTTTTTATCTGCGACTTTTGAAAGACCAAGCACTTCGAGCAACTCTTCTCTTCTTGAAACAAGTTTGGTTTTAGGCAGATTGTACATGGCCCCGAAGTAATCAAGGTTCTGCCTTGGTGTCAGCTCTTGATAGAAAGCATATTCCTGCGGAACAAAACCGATGAAGTTTCTCCGATTTACATCAGAAATTTCAGCCCTGTTGTTATAATAATTGACCCTCCCGGATGATGGAGCCATAATTCCGCACAGAATGGAAATTAAGGTAGTCTTTCCAGCTCCATTAGGGCCCAGAAGACCAAAAACATCTGACTGGTTGATTGTTAAAGAAACGTCGGACAGGCTGTTTTCCGACGCAGATTTATATTTGTAAGACGTATGGTCTATATGAATACAAGGAAGGTCACTCATACGTGTCAAAACTCATTTGCAGAGATTCAGTTTTGCCAGCTTTTGAAATGCATCTTTCTCTACACCCCTGATATCTACAAGCATGTCAGCCACATCTTCGAAATCCTTTTGCTCAGTGAGGCGGCCTTTGTAAATACCCGCCATTTTTATTGCGCTCGCCCTCCACATGTCTCCTGCCTTCGTGAAATCTTCGGAGATAACTGCTACTCTTTCGTCCTGCAAATATGCCGCAGCTTCTTCTAAAAAGGCACCATAAAGAAAACGAAAACCTCCACCTCCGGTGCCGATTTCCTCTTGCATCCGTACTATCTGACCTAAATATAAGCTTGCCTTTTTCAAACCCAGCTTATCTCTCCATTTTCGAATATGATTTGCGGTATGCCTGATTCCATCCACTCCCGCAAAATTGCCTGGGATTCTCAACATATCCCTGACATTGCGATTTATACCTTTGACGATACCCTTTCTAATTAGATCATCACTGATAACTCCGACTTTTTCCGGGTAATAAATATGACCCTTGGGAGCCAAAGGACCTTGTGCAAAACGTACTCTGGTAAGGTCCTCTCGGGATAAAGTGGTAACGTCCTCCATTACGGGATCACTAACCATATATTTTCCATCTTCAACCCCATACACAATCAGGTTATGAGCATTAAAATGAAATCGATATTCCTTGGGGAAATAGGTCAGATGAAAAACACCAACCTGGCAGCCTACCGGAACACCTTCATTTATTTTTTTCTCCAAAAAATCCTGTGCAGCCAGCTGATTACTAAATTTTTTACGCTTCACTTCTACGCCCAGCGATTTACAGGTTCGGTTGAATATAGCTCCTGGCATTGTTCTAAACGAAATTGCCGGACCGTTATTAACTGTAAGAAAAGGAATTTGTATATAAAAAAGGCCAGAGCCCATACCAAATGCAAGCGGTTCGGTCATGAACTCAAGACCATGATAACGCAACAAGGCCGTGGTTACACCATTTTCGCAGTGTGCTGTCTGTACGTGATGAAATGCATCAATCTGACTATCCTGAATCACCGCTTTATCCTTTAAAAATTTTTAATTCATTTACTGAAATATCAAAAGCCTGTGCATATTTGGCCAATTTATTTTCACTCAGAACTTTGAACACAGATGGTTTCATGTGTCTTTTTATAAAAAAACCAAAAAACCCGGTGTAGCCAGACAGAACAGTGATGTCCATTAATCTAAGCTCCATGAAATAGTATATCGGGCTCTTTTCTCCTCGTATCACTGCCTGCCGCGCGTCTTCGATGCGTTCATTCACGTCCACCCATGCGCTGTCCAGTGCGTCCTTTTTCACTTCCCATCCCCTACTCAACACTGTTTCGTATTTGCCGTCATCATTTTTGACATAGCACACTTCCCTTGTGAATTTATCAAGGGCACCCGGATCTTGTGGCAAGTCTTCTTTTTTCATTGTCGTAAACAAGATAGGAAAGCAATGGAATGGGTGGCATCTCAAAATAGCAGACTCAGCCGAACTATACCACCGTCAATAAACAAAACATGTACGAAAAACGGGAGCTTTCAGGTACCGCCAAAAGTATTTTCTCGCCCTTTTTTAGACTTCCACTGTTGAAAACTTCCTCGAGCATCATATAGATTGAAGCAGCACCAACATTTCCTTTTGTTGCCAGGTTGGTAAACCACTTTTCCTTGGGAATAGGAATACCATTTTCTGTAAAGAAATCGTCAATCTTGCTCTCGAAAAAATAACTGGACAAATGAGGCAGAAAATAATGGACGTCGTCCATCGAAACTCCCTTTTCAACCAATATATTTTTCAATTTAGTAAAGCCGAGTTTAACTATTTTCTCACCCAGCAACTTTACGTCCTGCTTAATACTCATCACAGATTTCTCCAAAATTTCATCAGGAGAATAATCCTTGTAGCTTTTTAACGTACCATCTTCTAATTTATCAGCGCCCATGTACATGCAGGCTTCTTCTTTGTTGGCATAGGAACATCCCTCAATCCATTCTATTTTTAGCGAGATTGAATTGGGGTTGGGTTTCCCCTCAACAAGAAAAGCTCCTGCTCCGTCAGAAAGCATCCAACGCAGGAAATCTTTCTCGAATGCCAGGTAAGGGTTTTGTTCCAGTTTGATCAATTGTTGAATTTCATCCTCAAACTGGTCCGAACGTAAAACTGAAGAAAGGCGCTCGGAAGCACAGGAAACAACTTTTTGCTTATCCCCAAGCTTTACGGTCATGTATGCATACTTGAAAGCATGCATACCTGCACAGCAAACTCCCGACGGCGAAACTACCTCAATAGAATCCGTTTCAGGAAGATAACCGTGCACCATTACCCCATGCGACGGCATCAACTGATCAGAACTGGAAGTCGCACAGCTTAACAGATCTATTGATTTCAACTCCGTGGCCGGATTGTCAAATAAAGCCCTCACTGCAAGCGAGGCCATTTCTGCATTGGTGTGTGTTACAGTACCTTCTTTTGTTAATGCGTAATAACGGTTTTTAATCTTATTGTTGCGAAGAATGATTGCTTTCGATTTTGAGGGCTTCCCGTTAATATATCCCAGATATTGTTCCATTTCGTCATTTGAAACGGGTTCATTCGGCAAAAACTTGGCAATCTTTGTAATATATGCTTCTGACATTATTCTGTTAAATCTAAACCACAAAAGTATTCTTTTTTCTTCTTAATCGCACTGCCTGTAAAAGGTGCTACCAGCAAATGGTACACCGTTAGTAACAAGGGTGCAACCATAAATAGTGCTATTAAAAGATAATATTTAAAAAAGCTGACAAAGGTTTTTCTTTTTTGTGGAGTAGTTCCTTTCTTTTTAATCAAATTGGCCCATAGGTAAAAAATCTTTTTTGCTCTTTGCTCAATAAACAAAATATCTGTCGGGATTTTGACCAGACCTCTTGACAGAACTGCACTTTGCAAACTATTAAAATCATTCCTGTTAAGTGCTTCCTTTACCATTTCACCGTAACCGGCAGCACTTTTTATATCAGCATCACTCACGCCCGGTAAGGGAAAAATGCCCCATTTCCTATCTTTTCGGCCGGTTAGCATCCAATGCAGGATCGTTACAGCGCTAATCAGATTAGAAGTACGATCCATAAAGGGAACGTTACCGACCAATTTCCCTCCCGCTTGTTTGATATGACGTTTTACACTTTCCTGTGCATTTAGCCACATGTTTCTACCACCGATTAAAGTCACCACCGGAGTATCATTCAACAAAATTTTAAAACCTTCGCTCTTAAGCAAAGAAGAAATGGGCAGTGACGGAGATAAGAACCATGGCTGATATGCAAGAACAATCAGGTTATATTTACTTTCTCGTGTTTTGGTCGGCTGGAGTTCAATAGATTCCTCAAGCACTGTTTCGGGCATGGTGTCAAAAAACACATCTGATGTCCATGGAAAAGGAAAGCTATTTGCGGGCTTGATATACAAATGCTCAATCTGGCTTGGATCAAACGGGGTCAGGAACTGATCGACAATCTCATGCATCTGACCCGACTGGGAATAGCTCACAACTAGTATTTTATTCATCTAAAAACCCTTTTGAATGAGGTTTGGGGTTGTTTGAATTCATTTTCCTCTCAAATCACTTTCACTCAGCACTTTGGAACTTTGCGCATAACTGGCGATTACGGATTTCAGAGTTGGATCAAGTTTTTCGAATCCTGTAATTATTGCGGCTTTGTCTTTATTCAATTCCTTGTTGTAATGTAGAATCCCCGGTGCATGTTCCTGAATGGTGAGCCGCAAGAACCGGTATTCCACATTGGAAGCATTTTTATCAATTTCCTCCTCCAATTTTTTCGCACCCAACTTAAAGATCTTCACTTTTCCTTTCACGCCTTTTACAAAACCCGCCTTCTTCATCAACAGTGCACCCTGATAGGCCGATACCTGCGAAGACTGCCTGGCCTGACCGAGTCCTTTAAGTTCACTGTCTATTATTTCTTCTGAGCCAGCCGAAAGGGCTTTGTAAAAAGCATTTTTGTCAATTTGGAAAACCGAAAATGACGAAAGCATAAATATTGAAAATGCCAACAGGAAGCCTAACTTTCTCATCGTGCTGCAATTTGTTAAATCCGATAATCGAGGAACGGATCAAACGGGCCGTTTCATGCACTCTAAGATGGTATGGTAACTATCTCCGATTAAAGGATACGTTTCGACCACCTCAAACCCCGCTTGGCGAACCAGTTCCTTCATAACCTCAACCCGGTACATCTTGCTGTTGCCATTGGCCATGATTGTAAAGTACAATGATGTGGCAACCAGACTGAAGTGTGCAGCAGGATAATTTTGGTTATCAAAAAATGGTTCCAGAATGTAAAGCCTGGTGTCTTGGGATGCTGCATGATGCGCTTTTTCAAGTATCTGAACAATTTGCTCCTTAGAAAAACAGTCGAGAAACTGACTCATCCAGATCACGTCGGCACCTTGAGGAATTTTTTGTGACTTGTCAAGCACGTCGATCGCATAAAAATCAATTCTATTCAGCAAATCACGTTCTGTTGCATTTTGTCTCGCCACATTCAACTGAACGGGCAGATCTAGAATTTTTATTTTTACCTCCGAATCGTAATCACAGCAAGCAAAAGACCACTTGCCAGTATTTCCACCTACATCAAATATCGTCTTGGGATTGGTTCTGAAAACAGTTTTTAAAGCATCAGGAAAAGCCCCGTCGGAGTAATAATGATCGAATTCAAACCATGAAGTCTTTGCAGGTTCGGGAAGAATGGAAAGCCCCTGATAGATTGTGGGCCAGTCACCCAGAACTTTCAGACCCTCCGGTTTTCCATTTTTGACACTGTCGGTCATCGCCTTGGCACCCAGATAGCACACATCATTCATAAAATTGATGTTGACCTTGGTCATTTCATCCTTCAAGAGAAAAAAGCCCACTTTGCTGATTTTCACAAGCTCTCCTTCTATTTCAAGGACACCCAATATTTCTGCGGCTTCGATCAATAAATTGATGCCATATTCAGAGACGTCCATTTCATTAACAATGGTATCAATTGTGACACCCTTGCGACGATTGGAAATGAATTCTAAAATTCCCAGATCTCTAAGCGCCACAACGGCCTGAAAATACATGGGACCAAATGCTATTTTTTGTGCTTCATACTTGGCTTCAATGGCCGATAACTCTTTTTTCATTATACGCTTTTGTTATTCCTTACTTGGAGCCCCGGTAGGAACCATTCTATTTTTGAATCTTTTTCTGAATCTTTTCTTCTTTAAGTCTTCTTCGTGCCAGACAATATATTTACCGATAGTTCCTTTGAATCTAGCAAAAAAACGCTGCCTTTCCGAAAGCTTGACAAACCCATTTTTGATCGCAGACGAAGGATCAATTTTAGGTTCAAAATGGTCTAGTGTTCTTAAAGTATCAATTACAACAGGCAAAAGAGCAATGGGTAATTCAAACTTCCTCATGAACTTTTTCATGTATCCGGTCTGATAAGGATCCGTTGCCAACGCAATCTTTGCAAAACCTTTCTCTTTTGCAAGACGATAAGAATAATAAACGTTTTCTGTACTGTGTTCTGCCTTCTCTTCTGTGAACAAATTAGTCCTGGGAATACCCAGTGCTTCCGCGTAGTCTGCCATTATTCGGCTTTCAATATACGGAGTTGCCACAGCAGATCCTGAAAAAATTATGTTTTTGGTATATCCCTTTTCGAATAGAAACTTTGCCCAGATGATTCTCATCGCATGGACCCTGTCCCAGTTTTGTCCGTTATAAGGAAATCCGGGAACGACGATCGCATCATAAGGCTGGTTTGCAACTCCTTTTTTGTATTCGCGAGCGGCGGACTTTAAAAACATTTTACCACAACCAGATAGGAGAAGTAAAATAGCAAGAGAGGTAAATAGAGATTTAATAGTCACATTTCGCAGGTTACAGGCCAAACACGAAGCTGTGAAAAGCACCTATTGGCGTGCGATTCACAGCTTGCAAAAGAGAATAAATATATGTATAAAAGAGAATGTACGAAGCGCCACCCTATTTCATAGACTTACTCCACTTCTTATATAATTTAGAATCAATTTCCTCATTTATCTGATAAATAGCACCTGCCCAATAATTTTTGAATCCAAATCCACCCGCCTTTCCGACTACCTTTTCAGTATAAAGCACCTTTTTCGAGCTTAGGTCAATAAAGGTCACCCATGCCGTCATTGCACTTTTTTCCTTCGAATCTTCCGGAGCTTTAAACAAGCTTTCAACCACATAAACAATCCCAATTCCAGATTTTTCACTCAACGAATATTTCGCCACCGATTTCTTAACCTGATCCTCAGTAATTGAGTACGGATCCGATATGATATTTGAAGCCACATCAACAGACTTATTCAAATTGACCATGTCCTCAACTTTCGATAAATACATGTCATTGCTTTGGCCAAATATCTTTTGAAGAGAAAACTTTTTGGGTTCAAGTTCAATCAGGTTATTCCAACTGACCATGTGCTGATTTTTGATTGCCTCGGGGTCAGTAAACCCAGCCCGGCCTATGTACTTTGCTTGTGTAAAATCAACCCCCAAAAAGACCAGTTTGGTTTTATGCCCAAATAAATCGGACATGGTGTTTTGTGCAAATGAATTGGCGGCAGCCGCCAGGAGGAGTATTAAAAGAAGTTTTTTCATAAAAAAGTTAAAATAATGTATTTCAAATGGTTATTGAAAACTTGGCAAGATAACTGCACCAGGCTAAAATAGATCGCTATTCTTACATCTTTTTTTCCAGATAGTTGGCAAGCACTTTACCTGCCTTCGCATAGGATTCCGCCAAGCGAGCCCCTGTGTCGAAATCGAAACCACCAAACATGCCGCCCGGTACTTTGTCCATTGACATTTCTGCCACTTTTTTAGATTTGTTCGCTGTCTCCACAATATCGATGTCAAAATCAACAGCCGCATTTTTTCTCATTACACCTACATTAAAGCCAGGCTCCACAAATTTAGTCCGGACAATCAACGTGTACTTGGAATCGGCCCTTCCGCCAACCAGTGCAACGCCTTTACCTTCCAGTCCTTTATTAAAAAGCTCCTCAAATTTTGGCTCGAATCTATTCTTTCTGTCTTCAACCCACATCTTCTTCCAAGTATCCCCTTTGCCCGCTTCCTTTGCATTGTACTCGGCCGACTTCTTATCCAGGTATTCCTTTTCCGTCGCAAATTTTCCGACCCCAAAGTCAGAATAATCGTATTCCACGTTCAACGTTTTCTGACCCGTCAAAACATCTGTATCGCCCGATTTCAGATTGACCCTTTGACCAAAAGCCTCAGTTGTAAGAACCAAAGCGACAAGCAGGTAAGCGTAAATAGTTCGTTTCATTTTTGAATTTTGGTTTATCATAGTTACTGATTTCAAATATATACCAATTTTTCAGGTTTGCGTTTTTCCTGTTTGTATATTCTGAAAGTAAGTTCTTCAGTGGTAATAAACTGCATGGCCGGCGTTACACGGAGCTTCGATTTGAACAGAGAATGAAGCATTTCCCGGAAAGCAGATGTATTTAACTGAAGCGATAAAAGGATTGTAATTTCGTCATTTCCATACTCGTTTTTGGAAACCACAACCTGATACAGGTCTATCTCCTTCACCATGTCCAGGACATCGAAAAGCGCAGGGGGAAAGATTGTGGTTCCTTTGAATTTGATCATCTGCTGCTTACGACCCACAACCGGACCAAGCCGGGTGCTCGTCCTCCCGCAGCGACAAGCATTGTAATAAACATGACAAAGGTCGCCTGTTTTGTACCGCAACAAAGGCATTCCTTCAACGCCCAATGTTGTAATGACCACTTCTCCCAAGCCCCCCTCTCCTACCACTTTACCCTCGTCGTCAACCACCTCAAGAATCAGCAGATCGGGATTAAGGTGCCCGCCATTAGATTCACCGCATTCGGTAAATGCCGCCCCCATTTCGGTCGATGCATATGTTGAGTAAAGTTTTACATTCCACTGAGATGTAATCCTTTTGCCCAGTTCATTCAACGAAAAATCTTCGTTTCTTATCGGTTCCCCAATGCAGATGATCGATTTAACGGATGAAGATTTATAGTCAATACCGTTTCCGTCTGCGTAATCTATTAGCCTTGGAATAAATGATGGAATGGCAATCAGGACTGTTGGTGAAAACCGCTGAATAGATTCCCATTGCAGGAATGGAGCTCCCGGACCAACACGGATCATACCGGCCCCCATCTTCCTGGCACCCATCCAGTAAGCCAGGCCAGCCATAAAACGCCTGTCAATTGTGGTCATTAATTGATAAATATCATCCTTATTTCCATCTGCACACCTGAAAGACTCCGCTTCATTGATCGCCAGGCGTTCGACGTCTGCATCGGTTAAATAAAAAGCTACAGGGTCACTCATTGTTCCGGATGTAGTTACAAAATCCGCGATTTTGCTTTTAGGGACACAAAGGAACGCGTCATTATTTAATGCCAGATCATCCTTAGTCGTAAAAGGGATCACATTCAGATTAGCTGAATGTTGAATCGAGTGAATATCGATTTCATTTTCAGCAAATATTTTTTGATAAAAAGGTGAGCATTCGGAAACGTATTTTAGCAGTTCCTTTAGTTTCTCACTTTGTGTTTGAACCGAATCTTCAGTGGCCATGGCTAAATTTTTTAACTTAATACGACGCAATTAGGATTGAAAAATGTCTCGAAATTAACTTGATGCCTTCTCGCAAACTTCGATTTTCGCTAGAATTGTGTTTCGCTCATTTAATGACGAGACCTCATGTTTTAACGCAGCCTGGTAATAAGCCTTTGCCTTTTTATTGTTTTTCTTTTTGAAATAATAATCACCCAGCGCCAGGTAAGTCACATAACTTTCGGGGTTATTGTAAACAAACGTTCTTTCTGTCTTGGGCGAAAGCTCAAAAGGAATCCCAATCATCACATACTTGCTTATATGTTGCTTAACGACCTTGAATGCCTCAAATTTCTTATAGTCTTCAGAAGCTAAAAACGAGTCCGACGCGATTGACAACGAATCTATTGCCTCAAATTTCCCATCATGGCCGAAAACGTCCGAAAGATCATAACAGATAAACTTGCCCAGTTGATAAGGCTGGGTTGATATCCAAAGCTTGTGCTGTGCCGGCTTAAATATGACCGCGTGATGGGCTATCAATTGATTTAGAGATCGGGCATTTCCGTAGCCTATAAACTTATCATCAACCCCATTTTTGTCCCTCAAAATATGCGCGACATCCTGCACGTCAATAGGGTATGATCGATCCATAAGTTGGTTCATACGGTCAAAGCGAGACTTAGAATCGGTGTCTCTGATGTTATTAATATTAACCGAATCTTTTACAAAAGAACTTCCCTGATAATGATTGGCGCAGACAAGGTTATCTTTCCCGGAAGCGTACACATCCATTTTTTGAGGTGACTTTTCAATGATTACAGCATTGTTATCTGTTGCCGAGCCAATCAATAAAGACTCAGACACAAAAGTTTCACTCCTCGCTGCTATGGTTCTCGCTTCTTCTATCGTACCGGCATATTGAAGAATCTCTCGGGCAAGCAGCGAAATCGGTTCCTTTGCCGCGTAAGGTATGTCCGACTTGGATGCATTAAGCGTTACCGTGATTCCCTTTTCGTTCATTCCTGACACCACACCCGTTAAGCCGGCCCAGGCATACGAAGCAAATTTATAGCCCTTGTCCGGTTTCATAAAAACAATAAGCTTATCCTCTGCGAAAGCGTCACCCATGTAAAAGTCGAAATTCCGACCGATCAGTAGTGTGGAATCCTGCGAAAGTTTATGATTCACCGCAAACGAAGTGCACCCCACCATATTCAGATCCGTCAAAGCGTGCCCGATATCGTGCGCTGCATGGTAATTTAGAATCCTGTAATATTTGGGGCCGATGTAATTGAACTGGTCGGGAAAGGATTGTGAAACGCCATAAATTTCTGCAAGATTTTCCTCTGGAATGTATTTATAAATATCCCGGTTGAACCAGCCAACAAAGTATTTCAAAATCTGGAGAAACGCGGAACTGGGAATCATTTCCCTGATCTGGCTTATGAAATGCACTTCCTGCTTTTCCATCAGTTCCCTAGCCAGAATGCCGTAGATCAGGCCTCTCTCATATGGGCTACCTTCAAGATACATTTCCCAAATGCCGTACTTATTCTTTTTGAGCCAGCAATTTCCGATTGCAAAATGCTCAGGCCCAAGATGTATCCTGGTGTAACTTTCCGTAGTTTTATTACTTTCAATTTTTGGAACCGGTACATTTATGCGCCAGATAAACCATCCAAAGAGAATTCCTATTATCAAAAGGCAGATACTGACGGACTTAATTACTATTCTTGCAATTCTGTTTTTCGGAAGCATTAATCAGGCAATTTTGGCAATGAGCAGGATCCTTTTTTTGATCGGCTGATGCGTATTCAAACGTAAAAATAGGAATAAAATGGGCATCGTCTCAATACAAAGATTCAGCAAAAATGCAACTATGGGAATCTGGCACATCACAGAATCTATTGAGGAGTTGCTGCTTAATCTGAATCTCACAGATTTGGATGGTGAAATTCTAACAAAAAAAAGAACAGACGCTAAAAAAAAGGAGTGGCTCGCCTGCCGTAATATGCTAAAAATGATTCTCAACGAAGCTCCTGAAATTTACTACAATGTAAATGGCAAGCCGTTTCTGAAAAACAATAGCTTCAGCATTTCTATGTCCCACTCAGGCAACTATGCCGCTGTTTATTTAAATCAAAATGACTTTGCAGGAATTGACATTCAGAAGATAAAACCCTCCATTTCAGCCGCTGCCGAGTTCTTTCTGAGCGACGATGAGTTAACCTGGGCAGACCCTCATGATAACCTTCAAATGCACGTGATGTGGTCTGCAAAAGAGTCTGCCTTCAAATACTTTGGCGTACCTGAACTTGATTTCAAAAATGATATAAAACTGAAACCCTTCAATAGCAACCAAAATGAATCAATTGAGGTTACTATTTTTAGTCAGACCAAAACAGCGTACGTTCGAGTATGTTATTCGCTTTTTGAACAATACGTGTTAACCTGGACCATTTAACCTACAAATAATCATTACACATCCCGATCAGCATGAAAAAAATTGCCACCATTTTTTTCCTTTTTGTATCTTTTTATTTGCATGCGCAGGTTCCTTCGCTTTCATCTTCTGAAATATTTCAAAATATAAAAAAGCTGAATATAGTAGGTTCGGTGCTTTACATCGCTGCCCACCCTGATGATGAAAACACGCTGATGCTATCCTATTTATCAAAAGATCAGCTTGTAAGAACAGGATACCTATCTCTTACCAGAGGTGACGGCGGACAGAATCTCATCGGCTCAGAACAAGGATATAATATCGGCGTAATACGGACTCAAGAGTTACTTGGAGCCCGGCGAATCGACGGGGCTCAGCAATTTTTTTCCCGGGCCTATGATTTTGGGTTTTCAAAAACGCTCGATGAAACTTTAACTTTCTGGAACAGAGACAAGGTATTGGGTGATGTCGTTTGGATGATCCGTAAGTTTCGACCGGATGTTATCATAACCCGTTTTCCACCTGACCCGAGAGCGGGTCACGGTCATCACCAAACATCAGCATTTCTTGCGGAGAAGGCTTTTAGCCTGGCCGCTGACGCCAACTCCTATCCTGATCAACTTGCCTTCGTAAAAACCTGGCAGGCGAAACGACTAGTTTGGAATACGTACACTCCGGGCTTTACCAATAAAGCTCCTGCTGACGAAAAGAAAGCTTATATATCCATTGAGATCGGCGGATACAACCCTGTTCTGGGAAAATCCTATACTGAAATTGCGGCAGAAAGCCGTAGTCAACACAAAAGCCAGGGATTTGGCAGCTCGCCAATACGTGGTGCCCGCACCGATTATTTCATCCATAAAGAGGGGGATCCGGCTGAAAAAGGACTTTTTGATGGCGTAGATATGACCTGGAAAAGAATTAAAGGAAGTGACAACATACAAGGTCTTATCACAGGTCTTATTCAAACTTACTCGGTTAATGATCCCTCAGCATCGATACCGACTTTATTAAAAATCAACTCCGGGTTAAATCAACTCGACACCTCTAATATTTATGTTAAAACAAAAAAGGAGGAAGTTACCAATCTTATTGTTCAATGCGCAGGCCTTTGGTTCGAGAGCAATCCAAAGGATTTCTCATCCGTTGCAGGGGAGCAAACGGCTGTCAATATTTCTGTTGTGAAACGGTCCGCTTACCCTGTAAAATTGGTCTCGATAAATTGGACTGGAAAAGATAAAGACAGCACGATGAATTTGAATCTTGGCAAGAATGAAGCAAATGTCTTTGCGATAAAAACGATTTTGCCAAAGACGTTAAAAATCAGCCAACCCTATTGGCTGGAAAAACCATTGGACAAAGGCACATTCCAAATTGACAGTCAGCAGGATATTGGCTACCCCGAAAATAGACCAGAAACCAAAACAGAGTTTGTATTTGAAATTGATGGACAGCGATTTTCCTTTTCCAGGGCCTGGATCTACAAATACACCAACCCCGCAGAAGGAGAGATTTACAGGCCATTTGAGATAAGACCAACCGTAACAGCTAATATCAGTGAGCCTGTATTCTTATTTTCATCAGTTAGCCCAAAGATAATCCGTGTAACGGTGGAAGCCCAGAAGGATCAGGTTAAGGGAAAGGTAACTTTGGATCTGCCCGCAGGCTGGAAAAGTGTTCCCACGTCAGGTGACTTTGACATCGCTGAAAAATACCAGGAACAAATTTTTCAGTTCACTGTGACACCACCAGCTAACAACCAGGAAATTACAGTAAAAGCCATTACAGTGGTCGATGGGAAAACGTATGACCGCGCACTTAGAACAATTGCTTACAAGCATATACCTAGCCAAACCATTTTTCCAGTTTCGGAAGCCAGATTCGCCAGGACGGATATTAAAACTACGGCTACCAGAATCGGTTACATAGCTGGTGCCGGAGACGATGTTCCACAAGCACTACGCCAGATCGGGTGCCAGGTGACGATGCTCAATGACGGCGAGTTGTCAAAAGACTTGAGCGTATATGACGCAATTGTTGTCGGCGTGAGGGCCTACAACACGGAAAGCAGATTGGCCAACGATCAGGCGAAGCTAATGGAGTACGTAAAAAATGGCGGCACGATGGTCGTTCAATATGTGATACCCAGAGATGTCAAAGTAAAGCAGATTGGGCCGTATCCTTTACAAACGGGTCAGGAGAGAATTACGGAGGAAGATGCTGAACTAAAATTTATGATTCCGGACAGTCCCTTGCTTAATTACCCCAACAAGATCACAAAGAAGGACTTCGATGGCTGGATCCAGGAGCGTGGTTTGTACTTCGCACAAGACTGGGATAAAACCAATTACAAGGCCCTTTTTGCAGGAAACGATGCCGGTGAAGGTGTCAAAGAAGGAAGCGTCTTATACGCCAGGTACGGGAAGGGAAATTACATTTATACAGGCCTTTCGTTCTTTAGAGAGTTGCCTGCTGGTGTATCAGGTGCGTACCGTTTATTCGCGAATTTCATTTCAATTGGGAAAAAGTAGCAGAACATCTGCTTTTAGCGGTCGGCTACCCTAGTTGCAAGCCGACCGCTAAAAGCCGATTGCCGACGTTCTATTTTACATTTTTCCTTCTGTTCCGCTGAAAATCTTCCAGAACAAAACCACCCAATCCCTGCAGATTACTGTAATACGCCCGGCCATTATTTACCTGAGTAAAATTCTGGACAAACTGCTTCAAGTAAGGGTCGGTAGCAATCATAAAAGTAGTGACTGGAATATCCAGTCTTCTGCATTGAGCGGCAAGCGTCAGCGTTTTGCTGATAATTTTACGATCAAGTCCGAAGCTATTTTTGTAATATTTAATTCCCTCCTTCAAACACGTTGGCTTCCCGTCCGTGATCATAAAAATTTGCTTATTTCTGGTTTTTTTTCTTCTCAATATATCCATCGCTAGTTCGAGGCCTGCGACAGTATTGGTGTGATAAGGCCCTACTTCCAGGTAAGGTAAGTCCTTGATCTGAATTTGCCAGGCATCATTTCCAAACACAATGATATCCAGAGAATCTTTTGGGTATTTAGTTCTGATCAATTCGGCAAGTGCGAGAGCCACCTTTTTAGCAGGTGTGATGCGGTCCTCGCCATAAAGAATCATGGAATGGCTGATATCGATCATCACAACGGTTGCCGTTGTTGTTTTCTGTTCACGCTCCACAACTTCCAGATCGCTCTCCATAAGCCTAAAATCACCAATTCCGTGATTCACCTGGGCATTTTTGATGGATTCAGTCATGGAAATCTGGTCGAGAGTATCGCCAAACTGGAACTGACGAATATCGCTGCTCAACTCATCGCCTGTGCCCATGTGGGGCGTGTGATGATTACCACCCGTTTTGGATCTTTTCAACTTCCCGAAAATTTCATCCAGAGCACTCTTGCGAATACTTTTTTCAGCTTTCGGAGTCATGACAATTTTACTCTCGCCGTCACCCTTTTCCTCCGTGAGGTAACCCTTCTTTTTGAGATCATCGAAAAAATCGCCTATTCCATAGGAATCGTTGGTTAAAGTATATTGCCGGTCCAGTTCGCTTAGCCAGGACATAGCTTCTGCTACATTTCCGGAAGTCATTAATAGTAACTGCTGAAAAATATTAAACAGCTGGTCAAATTTTGAATTTGCCCCTTGCTCTCCCGGTATGAATTTAGTGAAACGATGTCCGCGCATGGAAAAAAGATTAAGGGTCAATATTTAATGATCTAAGGATCGGGAGTAATTGTCAAGGATCAACGGTTAATTTTAAATGGTCGCAAAAAACCGTCCATCCTTCAAAAATTCCGAAGCAACCTATCTGTAATCTGAAAATACCCTACAAAACATTGTAAACACATACGGCTACTATCAAATTTATTGAAAGTAGCCGTATGGAGGTCTTTTTTGACGAAGAATTATGCTTCCTCTGCACAGAACTCTTCAAATGCCATTTGTAAATGCTGCGCAATCATCTCAGCAGAACGGCCTTCGATGTGATGACGTTCTACAAAATGAATCAACTCCCCATCCTTAAACAGTGCTACCGCGGGAGACGAAGGAGGATATGGCAAAGTATACTCGCGCATTTTGGCAACGGCTTCAAGATCAGCACCGGCAAATACCGTCGCCAAATGATCCGGTTTGATATCGCTGCGGGTTAAAGCTGCCCTTACTCCCGGACGTGCCGCACCTGCCGCGCAACCGCAAACCGAATTGATCACTACCAATGCAGTACCTTTCGTGTTTTGCATGAAGCTATCAACTTCTTCCGCTGTTGTTAAATCCTGAAAGCCGGCATTAACCAACTCAGCTTTCATGGGAGCTACTAGTTGTGGGGGATACATATTTTTTTATTTTAAATGATTTATTAAGCTGATAGCTTTCAGCAGTTAGCTGCTAGCTTTCTTTCTGAGACTACTTTCTAACAACTGATCTTTGAACCAAGTTTCAATTATCGGGTATTTTTCTGCCGGTAACGAGCTAATCTCTGAAGGCTAAGAGCCAACAGCCATTCCCTACATAAACCCAAGCTCAAGTTTTGCTTCCTCTGACATCATTTCCGTGGTGTAAGGAGGATCAAATGTCAATTCAAGACTGACGTCATTCACACCTTCTACCTCTCTGATCTTCTGCTCGACTTCCCCAGGTAATGTCCCAGCTGACGGACAAGACGGAGAGGTCAGCGTCATTGACACGTAAACATTGTTGATCGGGAATATTTTCAAGTCATAAATAAGGCCTAATTCGTAAACGTCCACTGGTATTTCGGGATCATAAACCGTCTTAATGGCCTTTACAACTTCTTCACGCAATTCTGATTCTGACATGATAATTTTGTTTACTGCTCTAAAAGTTTCGAGTAGACGTCTCCGTAATATTTCATTTTCTGGATCATCGATGCCAAGCCTCCAGACCTTAATGACGTTATCAGATTGCCCATACCCACTCTTTGTATAATATATAAATCTGCATTAACAATCTCCTCCGGAGATCTTCCCGATAACACCTTAATCAGCAAACTTACCAGTCCTTTGGAAATTTGGGCGGTAGGTTCAGCGTCGGCAAAAAAATAGATCTTGTTCTCCTTGAACTCCGCACCTAGCCAAACTTTCGACTGGCAACCTCTGATTAAATGGTCTTCTGTTAAATATTTTTCTGGAATTGGCGGCAATTTCCTGCCCAAATCGATGATATATTGTGTCTTGTCCAACTGCTCATCGAACAAATCGAAATCCTCAATAAGTTCGTCTTGTGCTTCGTTAATTGTCATTTTCAAAATTCTGATAAGGGCCTTGAAGAATGTCTGATCGCCATAATTTCGACGACTTCATCTTTTCCAATATTATATAGGATCCTATACTTTCCGGCCATAATTTCTCTAATACTGCTGATTCTGACTTCTGGTACCATTCTCCCTAAATTGGGAAATTTTTCTATCAATGCTATCTTCTTAAAAACCTCGTCGATCCACTTTTGAGAATACGCTTGAGATTCTGCACTAAGTCTTATAAAAATGGTATCCAAATCTTGTCTCGATTCATGGGACCAAATTACTCCAGCCATTTCTTGTAAGATTCCTTTACTTCTTCATTTGTAAAAAACTCGCCGTTATTTATTTGTCTCCTTGAACGCTCGATTTTTGACAGCAGCAGTATCTGCTCGATCACTTGTTCAACTTCTACATTCTCCGGCATAGATTTCAGTGATTCCAGAAGTACGTTTTTAGGGATAGTTTCCATCTATTTTATTACAAATAAGTACAAGATTTTTCAAGTGTCAAACAGTTCAAAATCCTCTAAGGGTTAGTCTTATACTTCGTTAATTGTCATTTTTTTGAAAGTGCATTATTTAGGCGACCGCCCTCCTCTTTTCCAACCAAAGTATAATTGCTTCTGCCTCTTCGAGTCCCGCTTTCGCAACTTTCGCGCTCGGATTACCATCGTAACTCATAGATAAATGCAAAGTATCGTAAGCAGCCACATATGATGTTAGTAGCTTTTTGTCTAAAATCGACAATTGCTCCTTATACCAGTCCACATGCTTTCTACCCTTGGACTTTTTTACCAAGAAAAGAGTCGATGGCCACTAATACTCCCGCATATGCAGCATGACCCGCCAGTTTGACATACTTGGTATCCTGGTAATACCCGTCTTCCTTTCTAGCCCTTTCACTTAGCAGCTCTCTCGCATTTTCAAGCTATCGCTTTGCCTCTTGTATCGTGTTCGTGTTGTTCATTTTTTATTTTGTTGATTGTGCCGCTAAATATAGCAAATTCTCAACCAAGCATCTTCTTCACTTTATGCAGTCCTTTGATCAAAAGATCCACCTCTTCAGTTGTATTATAAACAGCAAATGATGCTCGGGTGGTTCCGGTAATATTAAATCGTTGCATCAGAGGCTGCGTGCAGTGATGTCCCGTACGAACCGCAATACCTTGCTGATCCAGAATGACACCAATGTCCTGATGATGAATCCCATCCATTACAAAAGACACCACGCTCACCTTTTCCTTAGCATTACCTATAATGCGCAAGCCTTCAATTTCTTTCAGGGCATCTGTCGCATAAACCAAAAGATCATTCTCGTGATCGGCTATATTTTCTTTTCCAAGTATATCCACATAATCCAAAGCAAATTTTGCAGCAACAACATCAGCAATATTCGGCGTACCCGCTTCAAATTTGTAGGGAAGGTCGTTATATGTGGTTTTAGCAAATGTCACTTCTTTGATCATTTCGCCCCCACCGCGATACGGTGGCATGGCATCGAGAAGTTCTTTCTTTCCATACAAAATACCCATTCCGGTGGGGCCGTATATTTTATGCAATGACAACGAATAAAAATCACAATCCAGGTCCTGCACGTCCAAATGCAAATGGGAACTCGCCTGAGCACCATCGATCATCACCTTCGCGCCTACTTCATGCGCCTTGCGGATAATCTCCTTCACCGGATTAATGGTTCCAAGGGCGTTGGAAACATGCACAACTGAAACAAACTTTGTACGTTCTGAAAGTAGCTTCTCATATTCCTCCATCAAAAGCTCGCCATCGTCATTGATCGGAATGACCTTTAATATGCAGCCTTTCTCCTCACAAAGCATCTGCCAGGGCACAATATTCGAATGATGCTCCATGGTTGTGATGATGATCTCATCCCCTTCCTTGATAAACTTACGCCCGTATGTCTGAGCGACCAGATTAATACTGTCCGTTGTCCCGTACGTGAAGATCACCTCTTCGACCAGAGGTGCATTCAGAAATTTCTGCAGACGACGTCGCGACTCCTCAAAGGCTGACGTCGCTTTTTCGGCAAGATGGTGAATACCCCTGTGAATATTGGCATTGTAATGCTCATAATACCCATAAAGTGCGTCCAAAACCAGACGAGGCTTTTGCGTAGTTGCCGCATTATCAAAATAAACAAGTTGTTTCCCATTGATCACTTCATTGAGGATTGGGAAATCCTTTCTTATTGACTCTATATCCAGCGTGTTACTCATCTTACCTAATATTTAGAAAAATACCCAACCCATTTAAATATAAGGTTGGGTAGCATTAAGATTTGAAATTGACTTCTGATCAATCACATTTATTTAGTCGTCAGCTTCTCGGAAATTACATTTTCAAGATACTCACGAATCGACTCTATTTTAATCTGCGATACTACATCTGCACAAAATGCGAACATGAGCAGGGACATCGCTTCTGATGTCGAAATGCCGCGCGAACGCATGTAAAACAATGCCTCGTCATCGATTTGACCAGTCGTGGTCCCATGGGAGCACTTAACATCGTCAGCATAAATTTCCAACTGTGGTTTGGTATTCATTGTCGCCTCAGTTGACAGCACTATATTTTTACAGGACTGAAATGCATTGGTTTTCTGAGCATCGGGGCGAACAAATATTTTTCCATTAAAAACGCCTTTCGATTTGTCGCGAAGTATGCCTTTATACAATTCGTTACTTTCAGAGTTGGGCTTCCTATGATCCGCAACAGTATGATTATCAACATGCTGCGTTCCGTCCGGGAAATAAAGACCATACATGTGCGCTTCGCAACGTTCGCCGTCAATAACGATATTCAGATTATTCCTCGTGAATTTACCGTTCAATGTAACCGTGCCAGCGTAAAAATGAGACCGGTCAAGCATGCGTACCTGCGTCGTGCCGATGTGATAAGCATTCTCACTTTCATTTTGTACTTTATAATACTCCACATTAGAATCCTCACTCATATGAATTTCGGTCACCGCATTCGTAAACGACCTTGAATCACCTATTGTCCTGAAGGCTTCGGCAAATTTCACCTGAGCATTTTTTCCGACAACAATTACATTGCGTGGTTGACTTCCAACATTCGCAACACGTGCATCACTGATAAATCGTAGAATTACTGGCTGCTCCAAGACCTGATTATCAGGCACATGAATAAAAACACCGTCATGCGCAAATGCTGTATTTAATGCAGTAAACGCATCCGCGGAATCAGAGACCAGCTCGTCAAAGTATCTGTTAACTAAGTCCGGATTCTTTTTATATGCGTTATGAAGGGAATCAACAATTATTTGATTCGAAGGAGATACAAGTTTCGACAGCGAAGGATCATAATGTCCATTAACAAAGTAAAGAATATTTGCAACCTGATCCGGAATTTTCAGATCTTCGAGATCTGCCACCGATACAGGGCTGTCAGCGCCAAAATTGTATGTTTCGCTAATCAGATCGCGTACGTTACTATATTTCCACTCTTCATTTTTTATTGTCGGGAAGCCGAGCCTGTCAAACTCTGCCAATGCAGCACGCTTTTTCAGGTGAAAAGCAGACTGCGCCTCTCCGTTCATTACTGACTCACGTGCGTAAAAATCAGTTATAAGTCTTGTTTTTAGATCGATCGTTTCGGTACTCATTTCGGTATTGGTATTAGAGAAATTTCGGAAGCTTAAGATGAAGCCAAACCATCAAATTGTCTGCGATCAGCCAACGGCCTCAACCTCTGCTTTGATCCAGTCATATCCCTTTTCTTCCAATTCATAAGCAAGTTCCTTAGGGCCAGACTTTACAATTCTTCCTTTGTAAAGTACGTGTACGAAATCGGGAACAATATAGTCCAGCAAGCGTTGGTAATGTGTTACCACGATGGCAGAGCGCTCAGGTGAACGAAGCGAGTTGACACCTTCCGCAACAATTCGCAGGGCATCAATATCAAGACCAGAATCCGTCTCATCCAAAATAGCCAGCTTTGGCTCCAAAACCGCCATTTGAAAAATTTCGTTACGCTTTTTTTCACCGCCCGAAAAGCCTTCATTCAAAGCACGTTTCAAAAGAGAATCATTCATGCTTACGAGCTTCGCCTTCTCTCTTACCATTTTAAGAAAACGAGCAGCATCCAACGGCTCTTCGCCTTTATATTTTCTTATCTCATTTACAGCAGTTTTCAAAAAATTGATGGTTGTAACACCCGGAATTTCCACAGGATACTGAAAAGCCAGAAAAATTCCCTCCGCCGCTCTTTCCTCCGCCGCCAATTCCAAAAGGTTTTTTCCATCAAAAAGGACACTCCCTCCCGTAACCTCATACTCTTCTCTGCCAGCCAGTACAGACGCCAATGTGCTCTTTCCAGAACCATTTGGCCCCATAATCGCATGTATTTCGCCCGGTTTGACTTCCAGATTTATTCCTCTTAATATTTCTTTGCCTTCTATCGAGGCCCGCAAATCGTTAATCGAGAGCATAACTAAATTTTATCCTAATAAGTAGTTCCTGGTAAATTTAGCGCAAAAGTACTATACTTTGGTCGCATATGAAAATAAACCAGCCAGCGGCTTGTGCCCCGCTGTAGGTTCTATAACCCTTTCGTAACTGGTCTCGTTCACTTTTGTGCGGATTTCTCAAGCTGCTCAAAGCTACAAAGAACTTGTAACCTCTCGGGTCACTTTTAATTCCCGCTTATACCCTTTACTTTGCAGATGCACGGTTACCAGGTTTATGTGTAAAACCTGTAAAAAGTAACCGTAGAATATTATGAATGCGAGTAAATCATCAGCATCAAATATTAACGTTTCCTCAGAAACCGCTACGTTAAAACGACTTTTGATTCATAGCCCTGACCAGGGACTTGGTAAAGTTGTGCCGTCCAAAGCCCAGGACTGGCTTTTTGAGGACATTGTCCATCTGGACACGATGCGTCGTGACGAGTACGATTATTATGTCAAGCTGCTGCTTTACTTCCTTGACCCGGATAAGGTTCAGGGCAGGATTCAAGAAATTGACAGCGATTCTTCGAGGTCCTTTTACATTCCTGGTAATAAAAGCTATTTCAATTCCGATCGGGTCATCGACATTCAGAATCTGCTGGGAGAAATACTTATGCAAGAAGCGGTTCGAATCAAACTCACTGCCGCAATCTGCGGTATCGAAAAGTGCTCTTATCAGATTCAGGAAGAACTCCATACCTATGATGCTCATGAACTTGCAAAGATTTTCATCTCCGGATCACTTTCCGACAAGAGAATGTTGTTCGCTCCTTTGCCAAATCTGATCTTTATGAGAGATATTGGCATTGTAATCAATGACCATATTTTGTTGAACAAACCTGCCAAATCTGCACGTACGCGTGAATCCATTTTAGCTCAGTTTGTCTTTTTTTATCACCCCATGTTTTCACATCTTAGAGAAAACATCATTGAAATACCTGATAATGAGCGTCATTTTCTCCTTCCTGATGATGAGAAAGCCAGTGACTATCATAAATGTACATTGGAAGGAGGAGACGTGATGATGGTTGCGCCTAAGCATTTGCTGATCGGATGCAGTGAACGAACATCAATTTACGCAGCCCAGCAGGTCATGAAAATATTGTTTGAGAAAAGCGTCGTTGATACCATCACGATTATTACGATTCCCAAGAAAAGGGATTACATGCATATAGACACCATTTTCACACAAGTGAAAAGAAACATATGGGTCCTGCTTGGATCTTTGGCCAGAACCGGGGACGATGCAAAAAAGAAAGATGTGCTGCACTTCTTTGCGCCAAAGGAAGAAAACCAGGAATTCCGAATTTTGCAATTCATTAAGGGATTGGAACAAAAGCCCATCGAAATTGATAATCTTGAAGACCTTCTTTCAGACATCAGCAGAAATGACCTTGAATGCAAGGAAGCTGTTAAATTTATTTATTCCGGCAACAATGAATTTCCGTATGGAGAAAGGGAACAATGGACCGATTCATGTAATTTGCTGGCGATTAAAGATGGAGTTGTGATAGGCTATGACCGGAACGATAAGACGCTTGATGCATTCCACCAGAATGGTTTCCGGGTAATCAGTGCAGCGGATTTGTTACAGAAATTCGAGTCCGGAGAACTTTCACCTGATACCATTACAAATACTTTTATAACGCTTCCCTCTGCGGAATTGTCTAGAGCGAGGGGTGGATCTCACTGCATGAGCATGCCTCTCCTCCGTGATTGATCCAATTCACTTGTTTAAAAACATCGTTGCCCCGTGCGCTGATCACCTTGCTATTGGACTATTTAAACCGTAAATTGCATAGAAGGGTTATTCAATCAGCATTACGTCATTTTGAACAGATGCCTTTCTAATTCTCTAAATTTCAACTCCTATGCGCGCAATCACATCAACAACCCAAATACAACCGCAATCGACTTCGCGGATCATGATGATTCGCCCGACTCAATTTGCGTTTAATATTGAAACTGCCGGAACAAACGAATTCCAAAATGCTGAATTTGCTGACGAAACACCTGAAAAGGTCAATGCAGCTGCCAGAGCGGAGTTTGATCTCATGATCTCGCAACTCGAAAAGGTTGGGGTCGAATTGCATATCTTCGAAGACAACGACGACAAATTCACACCGGACGCTGTTTTCTCCAACAATTGGGTATCCTTTCATCAGAGCGGAAAAGTTGTGCTATACCCCATGATGGCTGAAAACCGTCGCGCCGAACGAAGAGCAGATATCATTGAGTCATTAAAAAATGATTTCAAGGTTGAAGAGATCATTGATCTCACCCATTTCGAAGCACAAGGTAAATTTCTTGAAGGGACGGGAAGCATGGTGTTGGATCGCCGTTATAAAATTGCATATGCTTGCCTGTCGCCGCGAACGAATTTGGACGTTCTATACGCCTTCGCAAATGCGCTCGACTACGAGGTAGTTGCTTTTTCTGCTTCCGATGAAAATGACAAGCCGATTTATCACACAAACGTATTGATGTGCGTAGGTGACATTTTTGCTGTCATTTGCCTTGAAGCGATCAAAAATCCAGATGAACGTCAGAGGGTACGTGCGACACTTGAAGAAACCAACAAATATATTATCGAACTAACGTTGGATCAGGTTCGGCACTTTGCCGGGAATATGTTGATGATACGTAACCAAAAGCAGGATAAGTTTCTGATCATGTCCACCCAGGCGTATGAAGCACTTACAGATCAGCAACATAAGGCATTGAGCGACTATGCACGGCTTTTGCACACAGAGCTTTCTGTCATAGAAGGCAATGGGGGTGGATCTGCCAGATGTATGATGACGGAGATTCATTTGCCGTTGGCGTAAGCCATTCTTTGCGGTTGCGACATTCCGGCTATAAAAAACAAAGGCGGTCAAAATTGACCGCCTTTGTTTACTTAACCTTCTTAACCCATATTAATCTTTTAAATCTTCCTTAACCCTGGCTATCTTGTCCTTGGTTTTAGCTTTGAACGCGTCCCACTTCTCTGCAGTTTCATCCTGAGTTTCGTTCCAGGAAGCTTTAAGGTCTTCCTTTTCTTTATTCAGCTCTCTTTTTCTTTCCTGCCATTTGGCTTTTTCTTTGTCGCTAGCCTTATCTATTTTCGTATCAGCTTCTTCTATTTTTTTGTCCAGTTTTTGAACCGCATCATCAATATCTGCTTTTAATGACTCTTTGTCTGCCTTGACCTTTTCTTTAAAATCGGAGCTGGCATCTTTTACTTCGTCTTTGGCTTCGGCCACATTGTCCTTCATATCCTCGTTGGCTTCCGCTACTGTTTCGTTTGCCGAATCTTTGGTTTTCTCAGAGCAGCTGGTAAAAGTTAATGTCCCAAGCATCAGCGCAGATGCAACCATCAAATTAATCCTTTTCATTTTTCTTTGTGTTTAGTTTGAATTCGAAATATTTTGAAATTCAAATCAACATGTAAAAATTCAGTCCACCCCTGCCAACTTTGCCTTTTGGCTGTTATTGTGGATATTTCTACACAGGGGTGTGGCCGCACGAAACAAATGTCACAAGGGTTAATCAATGAGAACAGCTTCCGAATAAAGACCCAGATTTCATTTGATACTATGCGTATTTATAAGCAGATTTGTATTCTACTGTCCATTTGTATCAACCGTTATGCACCAACGTTTTCGTAATTTATCTGCTCTTCTGATAATAGTATCAACGATTCCAAACTTATTGTTTGCTCAGATAGACAGTCTGAAAACCAACCAATTGAATGAAATCACTGTCAATGCTTTTGAAAGCAAGTCTACCCGGTTAACTACAACGGCTACCGTTGGCCTCGTTACCTCAAAAACTTTTGAACGCTTCTCTCCCACGACATTCACCAGTGCTGTGAGCTCTATTGCAGGAGTCAAAATGGAAGAGCGCTCACCGGGCAGTTATCGCTTCACAGTTCGTGGGAGTATGATCCGTTCCCCTTTTGGGGTGCGAAACGTAAAGTTCTACTGGAATGGGATCCCCTTTACTGACGCTGGCGGCAATACACCCCTTAACTCCCTGGACTTCAATTCTGTTCAAAATATGGAGATCATCAAAGGTCCGGGAAGCAGTCTGTATGGTGCGGGGACAGGCGGGGTGGTATTGTTAACAAGCAAAAAAGAAAACGAGTCTCTCAATAGAATAGAGCAAAGTGTGGGCTTTGGCAAATACGGTTTCCAGAGCCGGAATACAAGTATGCAAATTGGCGATCTTTCCGTTCAGTATGGCCACAGTGAGCAAGATGGTTACCGCAAGCAAAGTGCGATGGGGCGCGATGTGATTCGATTTTCCTCAACTTCCGCTATTGGAAACAAAGGTTCACTGTCATTGCTGGGTATGTATTCAGACCTGCATTATCAAACACCCGGCGGAATAAACCTCGCCCAATACCAGACCGACCCAAAACTGGCGCGGCAATCCACTCCGACAGTACCTGGCAGCGAGGCTCAGAAAGCCACTATTTATAACAAATTTGCTCTCTTGGGTGGCAACTATGTTTTGCATTTATCCGATACCTGGACACAATCCAATGCTTTATATTTAACGACAAATGACTTTGCGAACCCATTCATTTCGAACTTTGAAAAAAGGGATGAGCAAGGAATAGGAGGAAGAAATATATGGAAAAACCAAAGCAGTTGGGGGGATATAGGGACCAACTGGAGCACGGGTTTTGAGTGGCAATATGGTCGTTCTGCGCAAAGAAACTATGACAACAAAGGTGGCATAGCAGACAAGCAACAAACCGCAGAAGATATTAAGTCTTCGAACCTGTCTGTGTTTAGTCAGATTGAGATGGTCCTGTTTAATGACCTAACAATTACTGCCGGCCTGAGTTATAATGCCTTCAAATACAAGTACGAAAGATATTTCCCTTTGCCTTATAGCAACGAACAACGGAGTTTTGACGGAATTTTTATTCCAAGAATCGCCGTCAATAAGGTAATTGCAAAAACCTGGTCGGTGACCGCATCTTACAGTGACGGTTACTCGCCCCCTACTTTGCAGGAAGTTCGTCCGTCGGCGGGTGGTTTTCGCAGGGATTTGAATGCTGAGAAAGGTATCAACACTGAAATTGGCATCCGAAAATTTACAAAGCATTTCCTTGCGGAAGTCAGTTTGTATCAATTCGGTTTGAAACAAACAATTGTCAGAAGGACGGATGCGGCTGGCTCTGAATATTTTATCAATGCGGGCAAAACAAACCAGAAAGGCTTAGAATGGACATTGTCCTATGATATCATCTCTAATCCCACCCTGCCTTTGACACTCAAAATATGGAGTTCAGGCACTTACACGAAATACACCTACAAGGATTATAAGCAGGTGGAAGTTGACTTAAACGGCAAGTTGATTCCCGGAGTTCCGCCATTAACCAGCACCACGGGACTGGATGTTTTGCTTAAATATGGCGTATCCGCTTTCATCACCTATCAACACGGCTCATCGTTTTACCTGAACGATGCAAATACAGTCAAAAATACACCTTATAATCAATGGATTGCGAGGATATCCTGGAAAAAGAATTGGGGCAAACACCTGTATAGCGAACTGTCAGCGTCGGCCGAAAAAGTGAACGCCGGAATCTACAGCCTTGGTTATGACCTAAATGCTTTCGGGAGCCGATATTACAATGGTGCTCCGAAAAACAATCTGTGGGCAGGCGTGAAACTTGGATGGGAATGGGGCAGGAAATAATGGTTAATGGTTAAATGGCTAATAATTAGTTATTAACCCTTAACCACTACCGGGTAACCATTCACAATTAACACTTAACAATTAGCAATTGCATCTTTATCTTCACATACCTTTCTGCAAACAAGCTTGTCACTACTGCGATTTCCATTTCAGTACGAATATGGCCAATAAACGGGCGGTTGTCGAAGCTATTAACAAAGAAATTCTTCTTAGAAAATCATATCTGCCGACATCCAATATCAGCACCATTTATTTCGGTGGCGGCACTCCTTCTTTGCTAGATCAAAATGAGCTCGATCTGCTTTTGACCACCATTTATTCTAATTTTGAAGTAGATGGTGATGCGGAAGTGACCCTTGAAGCAAATCCGGATGATCTCAGCAAAGCCAAATTGGAGCAGTTAAGCCGTTCGGGAATCAACAGGCTCAGCATTGGGATCCAATCGTTTTATGAGCCGCATCTGCTATTCCTAAACCGCGCGCACAACGCATTGGAAGCAGAAAGTTGCGTTAAAAACGCCCAGGATGCAGGCATCGAAAATATCTCAATTGACCTCATTTACGCGATTCCTTTTCTGGACCACAGTATTCTGGAAAGCGACATTGAAAAAGCCTTTCAGCTTAATACCTCCCATATATCGGCCTACTGCCTTACGATTGAACCGCAGACCGCTTTTGGAGACTGGCTCAAAAAAAGGAAGATACAACCGATCGATGAAGAGTTCGCAGCCAGGCAATTTGAAATCCTGGTTTCCTCGCTCGCAGCAAATGGCTATGAACAATATGAAATTTCCAATTTCGCGAGAAATGAACAGTACAGCCGGCACAACACGTCTTACTGGCAACAAAAACCATATTTAGGAGTTGGCCCAAGCGCACATTCATATGACGGGATTAGCAGGCAGTTTAATGTCGCTAACAATGCGAAGTATCTTTCCGCGATTCAGCAAGATTCGTTTCCATCAACAATTGAACAATTATCAGTGGTTGACCAAACAAATGAGTATCTGCTTACGGGCCTGAGGACCAAATGGGGTGTGAACTTGGGAGTACTTCACGAACTGTCAAATGGAGTCTTTAGAATGCAGCATCAGTCAAAAATCGATGACTTCGTAAAGCAGAATTTAATCAGCATTGACGATAAAATCATTGTGCTCACCAAACACGGCAAACTCTTTGCTGACAAGATAACAGGCGATTTGTTTATCGATTAAGCTCCCCTAGCCCTGTGCGGAAGATACTAGCGAAAAATGAAACAGCTAATGGGGTGGTCACCTGTAAGCAGATTAAACAAGATATCAAAAATTTGCCCTGACTATCAAAAAGCACTGCTAGTCAGGGCAAATTCAATTACCCAATCAATTCCGCATTTAGGGAAATCTCCGCGTTAAGCAGTTGCGAAATAGGGCATTCTTTTTTTGCTTTGTCAGCAATCTCTGCAAACTGCTCAGCAGAAACTCCCGGAACCGTAGCTTTAAGATCAATATGGCTTTTGGTTATTTTGCCTAGCGCCGGGTCCAGAGATATCGTCGCCGTTGCGTTCAATTCATCCGCAGTGAAACCAGCCGCATTCAATTCGAAGCTCAGTTTCATTGCAAAACAACTCGCATGAGCCGCAGCGACTAATTCCTCAGGATTCGTTCCTTTTCCGTCAGCAAAACGGGTATTGAAAGAGTATTGTGTGTTTTCAAGTACAGTACTTTGCGTACTTACTACACCAGTACCTTCTTTTCCGGTACCTTTCCAAACGGCTGTTGCTTTACGATTTATCATTTTCTTACTTTTTATTTTGTTTTGATTTTTATCACTTGTAAGCTAGAAAAGTACGATCAATGCTTTATCTACGCAAATTAATTAATCATTAAATGTGTGCCTAAGCGCTTACCGTGAATCCGATCAGGTACTGAAGGAACACCTCTAGGAATTTTTGTAAGGCTTCGCAATATCCGGAATGCTTGCAATCTCCCAAAGTTTCGTCAAATGTTAATAAGAAGTTAAGGTTAATCCAGCATTAAACTTTATCATTGCCTGTGCATCTAAAAATCAAAAATGTCGTTTAAACTTAAATCGATTAATTAAATCCCAATCAAAATGAAAAAGAGACTCATCCCAATACTCGTAATATTCGCTGCTATTATTCAAAGCTGCTCAGGTCCTGCCGGAAGAGACGGGATCGACGGAAAAGATGGCCTGAATATTGTTGCGCAAACTTTTGAAGTTCAGAAAGTAAACTTCACCGCTGCTAATAAGTATGAATATGTACAGACTTTCAGTAGCGCCAAAATCCTTGATGTCCACGAATCCGATGCTGTTTTGATCTATATTCTTTATGACCTGACCAGCGCCGGTAAACCAATCTGGCGGTTGTTGCCCCAGGCCATTGATGTGACAAGAGGAGTCTTTATGAATTTCGATTATACACCCACCGATTTTTCAGCGTTTATCGATGCGCCGACTGACGCCTTAAAAGCTACTGCTGGCACCGACTGGACTCAAAACCAAACGCTGAGAGTTGTTGTGATCCCATCGGATTTCACAGCGCGGAAAGATGCGGAAGTTGTTGATTATAAAGATTATGACTCCGTTAAGGCATATTACAATTTAGACGAGAATAAAATTGCGCCAGTTAAGGCACAGTAAGCCTCTTTCTTTTTTAGCCGTTTCTTTTTAAATTTAAGATCACCAAACAATCCGGTAGCGCGCTACCGGATTTATTTTATGAAAAGTATCCTCCTTGCCTTTTTCATTCTTATCCCGATAGGATACACCATCGCACAAGAATTCGCCAAACAAACAGAAGCGTTCCGCGCAGAATATAAAAGTGAATTTTTGAAATCCGAGCGATCCCCTTTGAAAAAAAAGGACCTTCAGTATCTACGCTTTTATGAGGCAGATTCCTCGTACAGGGTGACGGCAACTTTTGAGAAAAGCGAGAAAAGCGAGCCTTTTGAAATGCCCACTTACAGCGGAATCAAAAAAACCTATGTGCAATACGGCATCCTTACCTTCGAGCTGCTCGGAGTAAAACAGACCTTGAACGTTTATAAAAGTCTTGGTTTACAAGCATTGCCGCAATACAAAGACTATCTGTTTCTGCCATTTAAGGATAAAACAAATGGAAAAGAATCCTATGGCGGCGGGCGATATATTGATCTGACCACCAAGGATATAAAAGACAATGTCTACATTCTGGACTTCAATAAATGCTATAATCCGTATTGCGCTTACAGCAACGGCTACAATTGCCCGATCCCGCCAAAAGTGAACCATCTGGCTGTTGCGATAGAAGCGGGAGAGAAGAATTTCGGTAGAGAGCATTGATTATTATCTTGCTGTCATCGCTTTCATAAGCTGGAATCCAAAAATAACAGCACAAAAAAACCCGGTCGCAAAACCGGGCCTTTTCATTTATAACATTCGTGGCTAAGCTTTCAGCAAATCCTTTTGCTTAAGAATTCGTTCGAAAACCTTGATATCGTGCTCAGATGTAAAGATGGAGAAAGGCAGATGAACAAACTGTCCTTTTGAGATGATGAGAACATAAGCATCCTTATCTTTATAGGCCTCGGGAATTTGCTCCCACTTCATCACACTACCCTCTTTCTGATTCAGTTTCATAAGGATTTGACGTGGGTCAATTTCGTATTGAAACTTTTCAAACATCGGCTTGTACTGTGCCAGCTGCGTTATTCCCACGAACTGGATCAGCCAGAAAAGCAAATAGAGAATGACACCGACAACGATTGTCACGTATATCCAGATATTGGGATATAAACCCGTGAGACTTACGATGGCATTGATCAGGATCAGAGCAAGTGGAATCAAACCCCATTTCATCTGAGATTTGAAAAAATATTTCATTGCAAGCGTAATGTACGTTCTCGTAGGCAGGGCGTATTTTTTGGTACGCACCGCCGCTGGATTCGTTGGCATTTGGTAGACAGGCTGGTGTTTGTTCACCGATACTTTGGCCATAATTCTGTTAAAAAATTAGCAATTTCTTATTTTAATAAACGTTGCTTCTACTGAATTTAAGATGGATTTTTACAAAATTTAGTGGCTTATTTATCCGTCTCTAAACTCTGCTCTTCCAGCCTTCATGGAAAGCAATTTCAAAATGAAATGCAAAGTTAGAAAAAACCGGTTGACTTAACAGAAAGGCTTTGAAATAAAAAGTAGTTCTCAAAATTTAACGTAATTTGCGATAGAGCCGCTGTCAGCCATCTGCCATCGGCGTTCAGATGGTCCGTTAACATGATTTAGGGACTGAAAATAAAACGACTGCCGAAGTATTTTCTACGAAATAAACAATCGTAACCTAAATGAGTTTTCTTTTTCCGTCTTTCCTTTGGGGTTTATTGGCCATATCCGTTCCAATTGCCATTCACATTTTTAATTTCCGTCGTACAAAACGGGTCTTCTTTACAAACGTGTCGTTTCTGAAGGCGGTCGAAACCCAGACCCGCTCTGTTCGAAAGATCAAACACTGGCTTATTCTGGCTGCCCGTATTTTGGCGATTGCTTGCCTTGCCATGGCCTTTGCCCAGCCATTTTTGCCTGGAAAAAATAATGCTACTTCGGAGAGAAAAGGTATAACCGCGCTCTATCTCGACAACTCTTTCAGTATGCAGAATGAGCTGAATAGCAAACGTTACATCGATCTGGCGACAAATCGATTAGGTGAACTACTCAGCATTTTCAGGAATGCGACTTCTCTTCAATTGGTTACCAATGACTTTTCCGCACAAGAACAAGGCCTATCGAATGCTGATAAAATCCGGGACAGGCTGACAACCATTGAACTTTCTAATACGCCCCGCACGCTGGATGCCGTTTATCGACGACAGCAAAACCTGATTTCCAAACATCAGAATACAGGAAAAAACCAGCTTTTCTGGTTTTCCGACTTTCAGAAAAGTACAGCCGGTAATATCGCCGAATTGAAAATTGATACGACGAACCAGCTGTTTATTATCCCCGTTCAGGCCGTAGCAGAAAAAAATATTTATGTTGACTCGGCCTGGCTCAATACGCCGTTTATCAGGGAATTACAAAACAACGTATTGTTTGTCAAGGTGAGTAATTCTGGTGCTGAACAAGCGAGAAATGTTGTATTGAAGCTCAACTTAGACAATACGCAGGCATCAACGGCATCGGTAAATGTTCCTGCCAACGGAAGTGCGATAGCGAAGTTTAATTTCAATTTGAAAGGCAAAGGTTTCAAAAAAGGTCAGATCACATTTGACGACTTTCCTGTAACATTTGACAATGATTATTTCTTTGTACTCAATGCTTCGCCATTGATTAAGATACTCCACATTTATGGGCAAAAAGAGGTTGGAAACTACATTCAAAACGTGTATGACAACGACAGTCTATTTTCGGTACAGAGTTTCAGTGTTCAAAATATAGATCCCGGACTGATAAAAAGTACGGATATGGTGGTGCTTGAAGGCGTACAGCAATTGTCAGGATCGTTGCCTCAGGAACTCCTGGATTTTGTCAGCAAAGGAGGTTCATTATCAATTATCCCGCCTGGCGATCCATTGCCCGGCAGTTATCAAAGCTTTTTGGGAGGCCTTGGAATAAACGGGTTGACGACAGAAAAACCTGCGACTCCTAACCCCGTCACAATCTCAGTCCCGGACAGAAATAATCCATTTTTCAGCGATGTTTTTGAAGAATCCGTCCGTCAGGAAATCAATATAAATCTCCCAACTGCTTCACCAGTTTGGACCTGGAGTAACTCCGGTCAATTGCTTCTATCATTAAGGAATGGCCAAACCTATTTAAATCAGGTCAGTAAGGGCAGGGGAAAAGTTTACTTATTTGCAGCTCCCTTATCTCCAACCTATGGTAATGTAGCGCAGCATGCGATTTTTGTTCCAATCATGTATAAAATTGCAGCGCTGAGTGTGCGGCCTCAGCGAACCTCATACACTTTTGACGAAAATCCAATCACCCTTAACGTAACAAATCCTGCTCCAAATGCCGTATACAAGCTGCGTCGTGGTAAAGCAGAGCTGATCCCGGTTCAAAGAATGGCTGGCAATCAGCTTCTTCTGGAAATTCCCAATGGTGATCAGACGTCGCAAGGCTTAGACGCTGGCTATTTCGAACTTATCAGAGATAATAAGGTGGAAGAAATCATTGCCTTAAACCACAATCACACTGAATCAAAACTTGACTATTACAGTCCGGCAGAGCTCCGTACCCTATTCGCAGGACAAAAAAATGTGCAGGTTTTTGATCAGCTCAACGATGATGCTTTTTCAAAGGAATTTCAGCAACAAAACCTGGGAACAAGTCTTTGGAAATATTTTTTGTATGCTGCTTTATTCTTTTTGCTCATTGAAATTCTTTTGATTCGATTTAGGAAATGAAGCGCTGGAAAATTCTAAGGCCGAACCTAAATCAATAGATTTATTTTAGAGAACATAGCTGCTTACAACTCACCCACTCTTTTGGCTGAACATAATAACCCTTTACCAATTTTAACGAGGCCTGTGAAGGTATAATATCAATACGCTTTCATACGAAGACACAGCGTCGAAAAATAAATTACAAATACAAAGCCTTTTCCTTTCTGACTTTTTAGCGCATTTTTGCAAAATATTTTACAACCAACCAATGCTTTCATCCAGAATAGGAATTCTCGGCGGCGGTCAGCTAGGCCTGATGCTTTTACAGGCAGCCGTAGATTGGAATCTCGATATTCACATTTTAGATCCAGACGCCCAAGCGCCATGCAGTAAAATTGCTCCTCATTTTCAACAAGGTTCCCTTCAGGATTACGATACGGTTTACAACTTTGGCAAGGAACTTGACGTCATAACGATTGAGATAGAAAAAGTAAATGTCGAAGCACTCGAAGCACTTGAAAACGAGGGAAAGCGCGTTTATCCTCAGCCTTCTGTGATCCGTTTGATTCAGGATAAAAGAATCCAGAAACAATTTTACCGCGACCATAACCTTCCCACAGCTGACTTTATCTTAACCGAAAACCGGGAAGATGCCGGCAAACATGCTGACTTTTTACCCGCCTTTCATAAGCTCGGCCGCGATGGATATGATGGCCGTGGAGTTCAACGAATCTCTTCATCCGCTGACCTGGACAAAGCATTCGATCAACCCGGTTTGCTCGAAAAAGCCGTTCCTTTTGAAAAAGAATTAGCGGTTATCGTAGCACGAAACCCGTCCGGAGAAATTGTTACTTTTCCAACTGTCGAAATGGTCTTTCATCCGGAACACAATCTGGTGGAATACCTTTTTGCTCCCGCAGAAATATGCAGTGATATTGATAAAAAAGCACAGGATGTAGCAAAGGAAACCGCAGAAGCCTTCAAAATCGTTGGATTACTCGCTGTCGAGCTGTTCCTGACTCCTGACGGAGTGGTGCTTATCAATGAAGTAGCACCAAGACCACACAATAGTGGTCATCATACCATTCGGGCTAACGCTACGTCACAATATGAGCAACACTGGCGTGCCATACTCGATCTCCCGCTTGGAAGCACGCACACCTATGGGCCATCAGCAATGGTAAATTTGCTTGGTGAAGATGGTTACGAAGGGGCCGCAGTATATGAGGGAATGGAAAAACTTTTAGCTACGAGAGAGGTTTTTCCGTTTCTGTATTGGAAAGCAATTACAAAACCATTCAGAAAAATGGGGCACATCACCATTATGGATAGCAACATTGATGCTTTAAAAGAAAAGGTGGATTTTGTAAAACGGAATATAAGGGTAATAAGCTAGAACACAGAAATCACCAGGCCGAAATCGGTCTGCTTACTAAAAAATAAAAATGGTTGGAATAATAATGGGAAGCCTATCCGACAGGAAAATAATGCAGGAGGCAGCGGATGCCCTGGAAGAGCTGGGAATTCCCTACGAAATGGAAATTGTTTCGGCCCATCGCACACCGGAACGCATGATGAATTATGGCTCGACCGCACGAAACCGTGGCTTAAAAGTTATCATAGCTGGCGCGGGAGGCGCCGCCCATTTGCCGGGTATGGTGGCTTCTCTCACCTCGTTGCCTGTAATTGGCGTACCTGTATTATCCAGTAACTCTATTGATGGATGGGATTCGGTCCTCTCGATACTTCAAATGCCGTCGGGAGTACCAGTAGCCACCGTTGCTTTAAACGGTGCCAGAAATGCAGGAATACTGGCCGCTCAGATCATCGGTACTTCGGACGATGTTGTTGCTGAACGCATGGATCTCTTTAAGGATGGTCTTAAAGAAAAGGTGGCCGTAATGAATGATGAATTAAAAAATCTGAATAAAAAGGATTAGTTGTTTTTTAATCCTGCCGTATTTTGTTCTACTTTACGAAAAAAGTTCAGCAAAGATTTTTAGAATCTAAATTTCAAATCTCGCTTCGTATTTTCGCAAAATTTCTTATTACCAATTATTGAAGTAACGTTACACTATGGAAGACGGATTCCCAAAAAAACGAAATGTACGCCCGGTTGAAAAATCAAACCTGCCGCTGATTACATTGTTTGTGTTGGTTCTATTGGTGCTCGCAATGCTTTATGTCGGCTATGAATATATTTCGGATAGCTCCTCCAATTCTGAGGAATTAACTTCGAAAGTCGTGGATACCACTTCGACAGAGGACCTCAACACCTCAGAACCAGTAACCGAAGAACCTGCCTCCACACCCGAAGAAAAGGCCGTTGTGGCCAAGCCAGAAGAGAAGAAAAAGCCGGAACCAGAAAAAAAGGAAGTACCAACGGTTTCTGCCTCTTCACTAGGTGGCGAGCAAATCACACATGAGATTAAAAGTGGTGAAACATTCTCAAGCATCGCTTCAAGGTATAATCTTAAAACTGAAACCCTGAAAGGGTTGAATTCTTCCGTAACAGAAGTAAAAGATGGTGCTAAATTAAAGGTTCAGGTGAAAGCTGTTCACACAGTGGGCCCTGGCGATGTACTCCGTGTTGTTGCAGAAAAATATGGTGTTACCAAATCTGCGCTGATGAAAGCCAATGGAAAAACCAAGGACTTTTCAGAAAGGGGAGAAAAGCTGATAATACCATTTCCCGACAAAAAATAAGCTCCAAATTATACGAGAAAGAGGAGTCTGTTTAATTTTCAGGCTCCTCTTTTTCGTGTCATGACAACTTAAAATCCACCAGGTCTGCCACCTCCCCCACCGCCGCCTGGGAATCCGCCACCTCCGCCACGTTGGAAACCTCCACCTTCTCCCTCCCAATCTCTGCGTCTTTCATTTTGCGTTGGCATCTTTCCGAAATTTTTAAGGGTATAGGTAAAAGTCAGCATCGCATACTGGGTCAAAACCCTGCTAGTAACGTCCTGAACGTACGTTTCTGTGACAGTACGACTGATGCTATTGTTTTGTTTTAGAATGTCAAAAACGGTCAGCTTCAATTCACCTGCATTATTTTTCAGGAATTTCTTTCCAATGCTCGCATTCCATAACGTGAAATTCTGATTGTAGCCCTGTCCAAGTCCACGATAACTTTGATTATTGATGTCCGATTGAACGACAAACCCTTTGCCAAAAATCCAGTTCACTCTTCCGGAAATACCGGAAGTATAATAATTGTTGTTTAGTGTTGGCTGGATCGTGTTCCTTACGACATTATAATTTCCTGAATACGAAAGTGTAAAGTCCAGTTTCTCACTGATATTGCTGCTCAAGACTACCCCTTGTGAGACAGCGTAAGTATTGGAAAAATTAGAAACATTATTGATCAGGCCCGGAGAACGTACATAGTTAAATCCGGTCGACAGGTTTACGTTCAATTTCAATGGAGCAATTGGTTTTCCATAAACCAGGAATGAACGTGCGTTCCAGCTACCATTAACATTAATCGGCGATGTATACTTGGCGCCCTGTTCCAGCACAATCCCGTTGGGAAGGGTAGTTGGTTTTTGAGCTATGAAAGTGGAGTTCACAATCGCATTGTTGGTCTGGGTTACAAATATCAATGCGCTGAAATTGTAGGGGCGATTCGCTCCCGCCAACGAATACCGGACATTGAACATATTGCGATACTCCTGTTTCAAATCCGGATTACCCGCAGTAAGGGATAACGGATTGCTGTTGTCAATTACATTTTGCAACTGAGAAATAGAGGGCTGATTCGTAGAACTTCTGAAAAATGTGCGGAATTGGGTGCCGGTTTTTGATCTGTAAGTCAGCATGAAATTCGGCAGCACGTTGGTGAACGTTTGATCCACTTTTGATCTTACCGGAGACAGCTGATCACTGTACAAACCTGCGTTTTGGAAATCTACTCCGAAGTTGGCCATCCAGCTGTTTTTACGGTAACGATAACTTACTCCTGCTCGGTTTGTAACATAACGATTATCAAACGAGTTAGAAAGTAAAGTATCAAGATCAGTATAGCCCCGATTATCAAAACTCATGTTATAGGTTTCTTTTTCAGAATTACTGTTGCTTACAGTTAAACCGTAGTTGAGTTGCAACTGACCCGTTGAGCTTATTGGCTCAGTATATACGATGTTTCCGCCAAGCGTTGTACCATTCGAACTTGTGTAGCTGTGCTGATCAATTGTATCCCCGGGTATTTGCAAATTCTTGTAATACAAGTTTTTAGAATACAGCTGATTACTTCCGGTCTTGTCATTCAACTGTGTATTGAAGTTAATAGAAACGCTTCGTCCTTTTTTTGTAAACGCATGACGGAAGAGAATGTCATTTCCAAAATTATAGCCATTGGTCTTGGAGTTTCTGGAAATATCCGAACTATTGATCTTTGACCCATCCGAAAGACTTGTCAAACCCACTTTTAAACTTCCTGCGTTATTGTCCTGAAAACTCACGCGTGGAGTTATGATAAGAGAATTATTCTTGTTGATCGTATATTCAACCCGAAAATTCAGGCGGTGATTCGAATTGATCGTGCTGGTAGCACTTTTTTCATCATAAAATTGATTTCCAATGCCATTTCCCAAAAAATATTCCTGTTGCGTTGCCTGCGTATTGGAATTCCCGGTTCTGTTGAAAAAATAACTTCCTGAGACATCCACTTTGTTGGCGAACTTATTGGAATAATTTAGCCCGAATGAGTTAGTTCCGGTAATACCATTTTGGTTTCCCACAAGAAAATTATTGGATGCACCGCCTCCGCCGCCACCAGCTCCTCCTCTTCCTCCTCCTCCACCGCCGCCGCCACTGCTACCAGATACACCAAGTAAATCCTGGCTCGAGAAGTTTTGCTGATTAATATTATTGCTCAATCCAATGACAGAGATACGTTGGTTACCTTTGAAATAGCTGATATTTCCACCTGCCTGATATCGATCATCCAACCCATAGCCGGCAAAGACCTTCCCAAACTGTCCCGCTCTTCTGTCGGCCTTGGTGACGATGTTTATCGTCTTTTGAGAGTTTCCGTCGTCAAAACCCGTGAATTGAGCCTGATCGCTCAGCTTGTCAAAAACCTCAATTTTATCCACTATTTCCGCAGGCAAAGATTTTAATGTAAGCGCTGCATCATCGCCAAAGAAAGGTTTTCCATCAACCAATACCCGACTGACCGTTTCGCCATGCGCGGTAACAGTTCCATTGGTAACAGTAATGCCCGGCATTTTCTGAATCAAATCCTCCGTCGTAGCATCCGGATTTACCTTAAAAGCCGCTGCGTTGAACTGCGTGGTATCTCCCTTTTGTTCTGTGGCAACCACCTGTCCTACAATCTTAACCTCTTTGAGGTTCGAAACCGCTTCCGTCAGGAGAATGTTACCAAGATTCTCGACATCCTGATTCAAAGTGATGATTTTACTGACATCCTTGTAGCTCAAATAAGAAACTTTAACCAGGTATGAAGTATTCTTACTCAATCCAGTTACGGCAAACTTTCCATTGACATCAGTTGTAACATATTCCGGTTTTGCATCAGGAATATTCTTACTGACTGCAATGTAGGCGCCTACGACAGTGGAATTTCTGGCACTATCCAGGACGGTCCCGGTGATCTGCGCGTTCTGTGCCTGAATGTATCCCGCGGATAATGTCAGGTATATTATAATTTGAATGAGTAAACTGATTCGTTTCATGATTTCTAGCAAAGGTTTATGCAGGGTTAGAGGTAGTAAACCAAAAAAAGTTTAACCACTTTTGCCTGTTGCTCAAAGTGATCGACGAAACGGGCGAATTTCACCGATGATTCGGGTGATTTTACCGATGGGGTCTAATGACGCACATACAATAGAATACTTCAAAGCGCTAATGAGTTAAGACAAATCACTTAAGCCAACTCCTTAGCAAACCCTCATAACTCCCCAAAAATCTTGCGTAAGCTTGTTCCAGCTCAGGCAGCGCAACTGCGAGTGTGCTTGTATCATCCGATTTCAGACGCCACTCGGCATCGCGGGCAATTTCAGCGACTTGAGAAACTCCAACAGTCCCTGCACTTCCCTTGAGTGTGTGAAGGTTGCTTTTAACAGTTTTGATATCGCCTTTCGCATAAGCTTCTACTGCCTCTGGAACCAGCTCATTGCATTCACTTACAAAATCTTCAAAAACCGACAAAACCAGATCGGCTCCGCCGATACCATTTAATTGATCGATAATTTCACGATCGAGAACGGGGAGTGCGACTGCGACAGAATATGCTGCCTCTTTCGGCGAGGTTTTTCTATTTTCAACATTGCTCATCAGTTCCTTTACCTTCCAAATGAGCGTTTGCGCTCTAATCGGCTTGGCAATATAATCGTCCATGCCCTGGCTAATAAACCGGTCTCTATCCTCTTTCATAGAATAAGCAGTCATGGCAACGATCGAAGGTAAGCCATTAGGGATACGCTTCCGTAGCTGTTGAGTAGTTTCAACACCATCCATATCAGGCATTTGTATGTCCATAAAAATGATATCATAATGCCTTCCGATATCCCTTAAACGGGCTTCCACTTTTTCAATAGCCTGAAAACCACTTTCTGCCAAATCAACTTTACAACCAGATTTCTTCAAAATCTCATTAGCAACCTTTCTATTCACCGCGTTATCGTCTACCAGTAAAATCTCAGGATGTATGTCAGCAAAAACATTCTCGATCGGCAGCTCTTCCATCGGCATTTCGGAACTGACTACGGCCATTGAAGTTTCGGTTGTTTCAAAAGTAAACCAGAAAGTACTACCCTCGCCCAGCGTCGATTCCACACCCACTTCCCCGTTCATCAGCGCACACAATTGCTTTGAAATGGCAAGCCCCAACCCCGTACCACCGAAGGATTTACGCGAGGAGTTGTCGAGCTGCGTAAATGATGTGAACAGTATCTGTTTATCAGTGGCACTAATACCAATTCCTGAGTCCTGTACTTCAACTTTTATTTTATAGTTCTTGTCAATTTTACGGACCAGCGTCAGGAAAATCTTCACGGCGCCCTTTTCTGTAAACTTAAGGGCATTGGAGGTTAGATTGGAAAGGATTTGGAGTAAACGGGTTTGATCGGCTACGATAAACCTGGGAATTTCCTCGGCAATGTGGTAGGTAAGCGTATTTCCCTTACTCTTAGCAGTTTGACCAAACAAAGCAATCAGTTTCAGCAACAGCTCTTCGACTGACAAAGGCGACTCGTGAAGCTCCATCTTGCCTGCCTCAATTTTTGAGAGGTCAAGGATATCGTTCAAAATATTGAGAAGTGTCTCAGATGACCGTTTTATCGTTACTACATAGTCTTTTTGTTCAGGATTCAGGGGAGTTTCAACCAGCAGATCAATCATCCCGATAACGCCGTTCATGGGCGTACGGATTTCATGACTCATATTGGCAAGGAAACCTTCTTTAACCTTTAAGGAACGCTCGGCGTGTTCTTTTGCTTTCAAAAGTTCCAGCTCATTACGTTTCAATTCTGTGATATCCCTCGCAAGCACTGCAACTTCCGTAGGTTTACCTTTGTCGTTGGTGAAGAGCAGCATGTTTACCATAAACTGCCTTTCCGTTCCATCTTTCCGATAAAGAGATATTTCAAAATTCCTGAGACTTCTGCTTCGTCTTAATTTGATCAGAGCAGAATGTATTTTCGCCTTATCAGGAAAAAAGTTGAGTATTTCACGTCCGATCACTTCATCTGGCAGGTACCCAAGTCTTTTCAAAACCGATTGGCTGATCATCGTAATCACACCACGGCGATCAATACGGCAATAGATATCCTGGAGATTTTCAAAAATCCCCCTAAAAAGTTCCTCACTATGCCGAAGGGACAATTCTGCTTCTTTTCTTCTTGTGATGTCTCTGGCAATACCTGAAACTTCCTCAATTACTCCGTCGGCATAATGAATTGGATTCAAATAAAACTCAAGCCACATTTCTCCTCCATTTTTTCTGTCAATCTTGAATTCAAAATACTGAGGTTCGCCACGAAGTGCCTGGCGATACTTTGTCTCCAGGACCCTCCTGTTGTTTGCTCCAACCATACGCCACCCAAATTTCTCCGCGCTGACTTGTAAGGTCGGTTTCAAGCCAACCTGGTTTTGTATGAGGTCAGAGTAATTTTTATTGAATGAAGTTAACTGCAGCGTCTTATTCACAGACCAGATTAAATGGGAACTACTGTCAAAAATGGCGTTTAACCGAGCAACGTATTTACTCAGCTCTTCTTCGCTTTGTTTTCTGGCAATTGCGATGGCAACTTGCCCGGAAATAAATTCAAGTAGTTCCAGGTCCCGCGCATCAAACATTTTGGGATCATCATAGGATTTGACACCAATAATCCCCGTAACGCGATCCCCAATACGAAGCGGCACGCAAAGCAACTGCTGCGGAGTTACGCCATACAAATGCAGGCTATTCGTTCTGGCGAGATTTTCAATATCGGCGCCTGATAAAAACAGCGGCTTGTTCGACGCAATTGCATATTCTGTAACCCCGTTTCCCAGCCTCCTCCTCGTAAACCTTACATTACCCTTGAAGTACTGATCGACATAATAAGGGAAGTACAAGTAGCTCTTGCTCGGATCGTAAAGGGCAATGAAGAAGTTTTCTACATCGATCACCTTACCAAGCTCCTCATGAATCGCGTGATAAAAATCGTCGAGATTTTGAGAAATTACCGTAGAATTCGCAATGCTGTAGTAAAGGTTCTGTGCTCTTTCCGCCCTTATTTTTTCGGTAAAATCATTTAATATGCAACGAAATGCCGTAGGTTTTCCATTATCAAATCTGCAATTGACGCTTCCCGAAACAAAAATTTTCTTTCCCGCTCTATTTTGAAAAACGGCTTCAAAATTAGGATTTGGAGTCCCTTTTTCGATCAGAGCAAGCTGACTCAAAGCTTCCTCCTTGTGTTGCGGATGAAGAATATCCGATAGCCGCATGGACGCTATTTCGTCCAAACCATATCCCAAAATCTCACGCCAGGCTTTGTTTACAAAAATAAATTTTCCATCGATAGCAACGAGCTGAATCAAGTCGCTGGTATTGTCGACAAGATCCTGGAGCTGGGAATTTGACTTGGCTATTGAGGACTCCATTCGCCGTCTGCGGGTGATATCATCACCTACCAGTGTGACACAAGTAATTTCATCATCCTCCATGTGAGAAAGAACCGAATTGATCAGAAACGTCCTCACCGTTCCTTTTTGGGCCAAGAAAGGAATTTCTCGTTGTTCAAGTTTTCTTATTCCCTGTATCCCCTGTTCGAGCATCTGGCTGATTTCGTCCTCTTCATCCTTTGGGATAAGCTTGTCAAAAATGCTATGACCGATCAGGTCCGATTCGGTCCAGCCGGTTTTAAAAAGCGCATGCGTACTGATTGACTTAATTATAAAATCTGGTGAAATAGTGATACCGATCAGGTTCAAATGTCCCAATGTTGCGTGAATCGATTCCCAGTCGGTGCGTGATGTTAAAATTTCCATGTTGTAAGGGTACAGCTTCTTCGTTTGTTTGATTTTTGTTTTATTGAAATAGATAGCAGTCAGGTCGAGGTTCACCGGCCAACTTACTTAGGTCTAAGATTCCGGAAATGCTTTTTCCTTTGATTGATCGTTCGATAAAAAAAATCACAATCCAGCCCAATCAATTCTTCAATAAATCTACGAATTAAGGCGTAATTTTGACTTGTGAAAATAAATTATAAAAACCCGAGAGATTCGAAAGTTCGTGCCAAAAAACATTTGGGGCAACATTTTCTGAAAGATATGAATATCGCCCGCCAGATTACTGACGGCCTTACAGGGCACGGCGGGTACAGCGAAGTTCTGGAAATAGGGCCTGGAATGGGTGTTTTAACTCAATTTTTGCTAAAAAATTCGGCTTTCACTACGCATGTTATCGAAATAGACACTGAGTCGGTTGCGTACTTGCAAAAAAACTATGAAGAGCTGATCCCGAGAATTATTGAAGGTGATTTTTTAAAATTTGATACGAGCACAGTATTCAGCGCACCTTTCGCAATTATTGGCAATTTTCCCTACAACATTTCCTCTCAGATATTTTTCAGGGCATTGCAAATTCGCGATGAAATCCCTGAGATCGTATGCATGTTGCAAAAAGAGGTAGCTCAACGCATAGCGTCTCCTCCCGGAAATAAAGATTATGGCATCCTTAGCGTTCTTTTACAGGCATTTTATGATATAGATTATCTGGTTTCGGTTCCTCCCGGCGCTTTTGACCCGCCTCCAAAAGTACAGTCAGGCGTGATAAGACTTCGTCGTAACGCCACATCAGCCCTGGAGTGTGATGAGAAGCTTTTTTTCAGAGTTGTAAAAACGGCTTTTAACCAAAGAAGAAAAACGCTAAGAAATGCATTAAAACCGATTGGTGAAATGCCGGAGCACCCGCTATTGACCAAACGTGCCGAACAGCTAAGTGTGGCACAATTTGTTGAGCTGACCTTATTGGCACAAAGTATAGAGATGTAGTAGAAGTGTCAGCTCCTTTTTTTATACCGATCCGGTCTGAAGCGAACAGCGGTCCCGCTCCGGCCGGACGGCGTTCCGTTTCTGGTCCGGGCCAGTCGTTAACAGCTATAAGAAATGACTTTTGAATTAACCAAAGAATATGTAGAGCACATACAGGGGCTGATCCTCAATCAAGATTCTACGGCAATCCGCTCGGAAATGGATGGACTGTACCCTGCCGACATCACAGGGTTACTTCCTGAATTGGATACTTCTGAAGCCCGTTACCTCGTCATCCAGCTTGATACTGATCTTGGCGCCGAGATCCTCGCCGACCTTGATCCCAATGAAAGGCGCGACTTTTTAAAAGCATTTACCTCCGAAGAAATTTCCAGATATGTAAACCTCTTCGACTCCGATGATGCCGTGGATTTGCTTAACGAGCAACCGATCCGCGTACGGGAGGAAGTCATTGCGTTGCTTGAAGATAGAGAGCAGGCGCGCTTTATTCTAGATCTACTGCATTATGATGAAGACGTGGCGGGCGGTTTGATGCAGAAAGAATTAGTCAAAGCCAATGTCAACTGGACTGTGAATCAATGCATTGAAGAGCTTCGAAAGCAGGCAGAAGATGTAGGTAAAGTCTATGCGGTTTATGTCACCGACAACAATGGAATCCTGCTGGGACTGCTGTCGCTCAAGAAAATCGTACTTGCTCACAAGAATACCAAAATTGAGAGCTTGTATGACAAGGATGTCATTTTCGTAGAAACGTACAGGCCGGCCGAAGAAGTGGCAGAACTTATGCAACGTTATGATCTCGATGCACTCCCTGTCGTAAATGTGCAGGGCAAATTACTTGGAAGGATTACTATTGATGACGTAATCGATGTGATAACAGAGCAGGCAAGTTCCGATACACTCGCCATGGCGGGTATTACCGGTGACGTGGAAGAAGATGACACCATATGGCAGCAAACACGGGCACGGCTTCCCTGGCTTCTCGTAGGTATGATGGGTGGAATTCTTGCTGCAAAATTCATCAGTTTTTTCGAGGGAGATTTAAAGATCATTCCGGCTATGGCCGCTTTTATTCCAATAATTGGCTCTACGGGTGGGAATGTGGGAATTCAAACCTCTTCCATCATCTTGCAAAGTCTTGCTGATAAAACGGGCCTCGATACGACCGTCGGCCAAAGATTACTCCGGATGTTTGCCGTTGCGTTGATCAATGGACTAATTATCAGCTGTATTGTATTTGGCTTCAATTTACTGATTGGTAATGAAATTCAGTTGGCTCTCGTCGTTTCTGCCGCGCTGCTTTCGGTAGTCTTTCTGGCTTCTTTTATGGGAACGGTCACGCCAATCTTATTGGAAAAAATTGGCATTAACCCTGCCGTCGCCTCGGGTCCTTTTATCACTACTGCCAACGACCTCATCGGGTACGGGGTTTATTTTGGGCTGGCTCATTTGCTGTTGAATTTGTAAAGGAGGCTTGTTGGGTAACTTTTAAATACGATTTAAGGATTCACAGCATGAAATACTTTCTTATCCTTCTCTTCTTTTCAATTAAGTCATTTGCACAAACAGAAGACAGCCAAATATACCTTGCTGATCCAGCCATCTTTTATACGTCTGGTATATACTATTTATTTGGTACGGTGGAAGGAAATAGTGGCAACGGATTTAAGGTATATGTTTCAAAAGATCAGATAAATTGGGAAGATAAGGGTTATGCTCTCAAAAAAGGCGATTCGTTTGGAGAAAAAGGATTCTGGGCTCCGCAGGTATTCGAAAGGAAGGGTTCCTACTCTATGGCCTACGTCGCTGATGAACGTATCGCAATTGCACGAAGCGACAGTCCGATGGGACCATTTGTTCAATCTGAAAAAGCCATGCTTGAAGCGCCGGTCAAGCAGATCGATCCCTTTGTTTTCCAGGATGATGACGGGAAAGTTTACTTATATCACGTTAGATTGCAGCAAGGTAATAGGTTGTTTGTGGCGGAAATAAAGCCCGACCTGTCTGAAATATTACCCGAAACTTTAAAAGAATGTATCAGCGCGTCAGAGAATTGGGAGAACACGACCAAATCGGGCTGGCCAGTTGCAGAAGGTCCAACAGTGATCAAACGTAACGGCTTGTATTATTTGTTTTATACGGCCAATGATTTTCGTAACCCTGATTATGCCGTTGGCTTTGCAACCAGTAACAGCCCACTAGGACCTTGGAAAAAGTTTGAGGGAAACCCGATTCTAAGCCGAAAAAATATCGATGCTTACGGCACCGGCCACGGTGATTTTTTTAACGACAAAAGAGGGCGACTGAATTATGTTTTTCACACTCACAATTCCGCGACAGCGGTAAACAGACGCCGAACGGCAGTATTAAAAGTCAATTTTATTAAAGGTGCGGACAAATTGGATCTTCCAGTTCCCGATTTTGAGCATTTTTACTTTCTGGAAACAAAAAAGAGACAACAGGCTAAGTAACAAACTGATCTAACTCCGTTTAATTATTACAAAGTAAGACGTACAAATTCACTTGAATAGATGCAATCCTTTTTCAAAATTCACATACTTGTGTTGGTGAGTTTGTGTTCCTTCCAGACCATTTTCGCCCAAAATCCTGCTTCAAAAACTTTCACTAATCCTTTACTGCCTTCCGGGGCCGACCCGTTCAGCATTTACAAGGACGGATATTATTATTACACCAATTCGACCCAAAATAATCTGGTAATCTGGAAAACCAAAAATCTCGCGGATCTGGCAACTGCAGAGCGGAAAACTGTCTGGACACCTCCAACAGGTACAAGTTACAGCAAAGAATTATGGGCTCCCGAAATTCACTTTATCAACGGAAAGTGGTACATGTATTTCGCAGCCGATGATGGGAAAAATGATAATCATCGGATGTATGTAATAGAAAACAGCTCAGCAGATCCGTTGCAGGGCAACTGGACTTTTAAAGGTCCGATCAAAACACCGGAAGATAAATGGGCGATTGACGGTGATATCTTTGAAAACAATGGCCAATATTACATGATCTGGTCGGGATGGGAGGGTGACAAGAATGGTCAGCAAAACATCTATATCGCTAAGATGGACAACCCCTGGACTATAAGTGGTAACAGAACAAAGATTTCAGGTTCTGATTACGAATGGGAAAAACATGGCGATCTCCACGATAAAGACAATCCACCTCATGTAAATGTCAACGAAGGGCCTCAGTTCCTAAAAAACAAGGATAAAATTTTCATTATCTATTCAGCAAGTGGTTGCTGGACAGACTTTTACGCCTTAGGCATGCTCCAGACTTTGGCTTCCGCCGATCTGATGGACGCTGCGTCATGGAAAAAATCGGCAGAGCCCGTATTTAAACAGTCCTCGGAGAACAAAGTTTTTGCACCGGGACACAACTCCTTTTTCAAATCTCCTGACGGTAAGGAAGATTGGATATTATACCATGCCAATGACGAATCGGGTCAGGGCTGTGGCCGTTTTCGTTCTCCCCGGGCTCAAAAGTTTAGCTGGCATCAAGATGGGACACCCAATTTCGGAACGCCGGTTAAGGTAGGCGAGAAATTGCTGGTTCCTGCTGAGTAGGCGAAGTCAGCCACAATCTAACATTCGCTCAAACTGATCGGAATATTTACTGCCAGTCCTGCCTCCGAAGTTTCTTTGTAGCGATGGTTCATATCGAGCGCTGTCTGCCACATGGTGGAGACAACATTGTCAAGTGAAACTTTCGCGTTTTCCGGATTACTTTGCAACGCCAGCTGAGAAGCAGTGATTGCCTTAATTGCCCCCATTGTGTTCCGTTCGATACAGGGGATTTGGACCAGCCCACCGACAGGGTCGCAAGTCATACCCAAATGATGCTCCATGGCAATCTCTGCTGCCATCAAACATTGCTCTACTGAGCCTCCAAAAACCTCCGTAAGACCAGCCGCCGCCATCGCAGAAGAAACACCGATTTCAGCCTGGCAACCTCCCATCGCAGCGGAAATTGTCGCACCCTTTTTAAAAATACTTCCTATCTCACCGGAAGTCAGAAGGAAATGAAAAATATCATCTTCCGTGGCGTTGCAAAAAGCGACATGATATTGAATCACTGCGGGTATCACGCCAGCAGCTCCATTGGTAGGTGCCGTTACCACACGGCTGTATGATGCATTTTCTTCGTTTACCGCCAGCGCGAAACAGCTAACCCAGTCCAATGTATACTTAAACCCTGCACCTCCTGTTTTAATCGAATCAAGCCAGCGGTCGTAGTCGGGGCAGAACTTACCTCCAAGTAGTTTCTGGTTCAGTGCTGCTGCCCTTCGTTTCACGTTAAGACCACCCGGCAAAATCCCTTCTGTTTGCGAACCATGAAAAATGCTTTCCTTCATGATATTCCAAATATTCATCAAATCCTTCCTGATGATACTTTCATCTCTCCAAACCTTCTCATTCTCCAATACAATCTCCCAGATCGCCTTCCCGGTAAGCCGATGCCACTTCAATAAATCTGCGGCGTAATCAATCGGGTAAGGCAAAATAGACTTCAACGGTCTGGTTTCCCGGCGATCCTCCTGCACGACAAACCCTCCTCCAATCGAATAATAAGTCTCTCGTACCTCCTTGGATTCTCGGTACTCCGCGAAGAAAGTGAGTCCATTTGGATGAAAGGGTAACGATTCCTTCATCAAAAAAACCACATCCGTTTTCGGAGCAAAGACGATTTTCATTTCTCCTTGCAAAAGGATGGTCTCATTTGTAGCTATTTCACTAAGTATTCTATCGATATCACTTGTATCAATGGTAACCGGATCATAGCCGCTAAGTCCCAGAATTACAGCAATATCGGTTCCATGCCCCTTGCCCGTTTTAGCCAGTGACCCATAAAGTAGAACTTTGACTTTTCTTATGCTCTTTAAGCCGATGGTTGAATCCAGTTTTTTCAAAAATTGCTGCGCGGCACGCCAAGGCCCCAAAGTGTGAGAACTGGACGGACCGATGCCAATCTTAAATATGTCAAAAACTGAAATTCGTTCCTCTGTCACTTTCCTTTCTTTTTAAACCTGTATAAAAAACAATCAAAAAACCTTTCGATAGTCGTTTTTTCATCTCTCATTAAATCTAATGTCAATTTCAATATAAAACTAAAATTTCGCTGAGTAAACCTAAATTTAGCAGCCAGATAATCATTCAAAAGAGTCTAACCAATTTATCGATGGACACTTCCTGGTCTCCAGACATATTTTCTCGTAGAAGGCTATCTCTTTCCGATGATCACTTTACCAACTACTTCGTCATTCATTATTACACTGTATACACCTTCGTTTACTTCAGAAATATAGATCTTATCTCCGGAGTTCCTCACGAGCTGAGTAATAATTCTCCTGCCTGACTGATCCACAATAACAACCTTTTGAGGAAAAATCTGCCGATCAGAATCAATTGTGATAAATTCAAAAGCCGGTGAAGGATATACCCTGATCGTTTTGTCCAATATCGCATTCACTGAAACAACTCTGGAATAAGCATAGCTGTCATCCGAATCCACCATTTTCAATCGATAATAATTGATACCTCTCAAAACATTTGTATCCAAATAATAATAAGAATTGGCCGGTGAAGGCTTTATTGTTGCCAGTCTAACAAAGTTGCGACCATCGTTGCTTCTCTCCAGATCGAATGCTCTGAAAGCATCTTCGTGACTTGTTCTCCAGTCCAAATTGACATCGTGTTCACCGTTTCGCGAGGCTTCGAAAGAGATCAACCTGACAGGTAGTGGGTTCGAAAGACAGGAAATTTTGTCAGCGTGGGTCATCAATCCAAAATTCGGATCATTTACAATCTTGTTTCCATAAGTCGAAAGAGCCGAAAAATTTCCATTGGGCGCTACCCGCCTTTCCGCGCACCAATCATCGGTCCATGTCCAGGCAAGCCAGCCAACACCATGATTCTGACAGCTCTGCAAAAGATTGGTGTACGCAGGAATCGGATCCGAGCACTGACCGGTTGCATCCTGTATATTGGCTATCTCGCCGAAGACGATCGGAAATGCCGCCGCTGCAATCTGCTGTGTGCGGGTTTCCATGTCAGCAGCACTATTTTGGTACCAATAAGAATGTACGCTCATGATTACGTTTTGAAGTGGATCGTGCGACTTTAATGGACCACCCGCCTGCAACACGACGTCCAGATTTTGACCGCAATCAGGTGCATCAATCATCAATGGAACCTCTATCCCGGCAGCACGCAATTCTGAAATGGCATTTTTATAATGGTTGAGCCAGGTGGTATATGCCGTTGTTTGATTGTCTGTCCAGTTTACGTACCCAAATTCATTGGCAAGATTAGCCATTACAAACCCACGATGCTTGTTAAGCATGGTAAGCACGGACTGTTGTTTCCACCACGGAAGAATTGTGGAGTTGAACTTGGAATAATCGTTGGAACAAGTGACATCGTGCAAATCAATGATGGAGACAATTCCTGCATTTCTGAAACGCGTTATGACCATGTCAAGATCAGCAACGGAATAGGTCTTCCAGCCTGCCTGCCGATTCACATACCACTGAATCCTGACCGTATTGGGCTTTGCTTTTATAATTTCAGTCGATAATTCATCATTGACATGGGTAGGATCTCCATTCATGTTCGCGGGAAATTCCCAGTCATCTGCCAACGAATAATTCACGCCTCTTGGAATAAAAACGTCATTGCAAGGACTGAGGATATTTTTTCCTTGTGAGTGAATAACACCATCAACAGTTACCGTAGCGCAGGACTGGGCAGTACTGATCGAGTAATCTTTTACAAAATCCCATGCCGCCTGGTACGGATTAAACCCAGGCACAATAAGGGATTCATGTGCTTTGCCCGCAACACTAATTAGCGATAGCTCTTTTACATCGGGAGGGCTTCCGACACAAAAAGTAAGCTTAGTAACACCATTAGCTATAGTCGTGTTTGGAAATGTATAAGTATTCTTGCTACAAGTGTAGTAGGAAAACTGAGTCAAAGGCCATTCCTGCCATGGTGTAGGTTGATTATCAGGATCTGGATAGGGAACTTGGACATCGAGGCTTCCATGGATATGACAGATCGCCACTGGCTTGAAGGCCGAACTTGCAAAATAGCTCGTATTGCCATTTGTAGCGTACATATTTCCTGAAATCGGCGCAAAAGCCGCTACCTTACCTGGCAGATTTACCGCCAGATTATAAGTCATAAACCCACCGGCCGAAACTCCGGTGGCATAAACTCTTTTGGCATTGATGTAATAAGTCGAACATAAATAGTCAATCATATCTGACGTAAACTGTGTGTCCTTCGTTTGATCAATTGCCCTGTTCCATCCTTCTGAATCAGCATCAGGGTATATCACCAAAAAATTCCCTGCATCCGCAATTGCATCAAATCCAGTGCCGCCCTCTATCGACGCTCCATCTGAACCATCACCATGAAACACGAATAGTACTGGTAGATTATTCGCAGGTGTCGTTCCGGGGGCGTAAATCTTAAAATCTCTGCTTTTCCCACCAGACATTATTGAAACCGTCCTTTCAAATGAATAGGACGCCGGACAATACAAGAACAAAAGAATTAAAATCGAAAAAAGTGCAAGACCAGGCTTTTTTGCATTCATGGTAGTATTGAAGAATAGTATGCGAATTTATTTGTAGTTAAATTTCTACTAATTTTCGGTTATTTCCAATAAAACTTATTTTGTGGTAAAGAGAAATCAGGCAGTGAGGGACTAACATAAACCCGAGATTTACTGAAATTATCAGTCCAGGAGAATGACGTCGTTTTCAATGATTTTAACCATCTTTAAGCGTTTGTTGATAAGACTTCAAACAGCAAACTGAGAGAGGTAATAACCCCGGGTGCGCAAACAAAGCTTCCATTTAAACCCTATCAATCAGTAAAAATATGATCGCAGTTATCCAAAGAGTGAGTGAAGCTTCGGTAACAATTGAACAAAACATCTATGGCAAAATAGAAAATGGCTTTATGGTTTTGCTTGGTGTTACGCACCAGGATACCAGCGAAGACGTCGAATGGCTGGGACGGAAAATTGTAGGTTTACGCGTATTCGGAGATCAGGATGACAAAATGAATCTGGATCTAAAGGCAGTAAATGGGAATATTCTGCTGATAAGCCAGTTTACTTTGCATGCGAGTACAAAAAAAGGAAATCGACCTTCGTTTATCGAAGCAGCAAGACACGATATTGCTATTCCCCTATACGAAAAGATGGTTGGGTTTCTAAGCAATGAACTTGGAAAGCCGATTCAAACCGGCCTGTTTGGAGCAGATATGAAGGTAGCCCTTGTCAATGACGGGCCTGTTACGATTGTCATTGATTCGAAAAATAGAATTTAAATTTATCCTAGATAAAAAACGCATATATGACTATTGAAGATGCCCAGGCACAAGTTGACCAATGGATTAAAACCATTGGCGTACGCTATTTTTCCGAACTGACTAATATGACCATCCTTACCGAGGAAGTGGGTGAACTGGCACGGATCATGGCCAGAACATACGGTGACCAGTCGTTTAAAAAATCAGATCTTGGAAAAGATCTTGGAGATGAAATGGCGGATGTACTCTGGGTGTTGATTTGCCTGGCCAATCAAACGGGAGTAAATCTTACGGAAGCTTTTGAAAAAAATATGGCTAAAAAAACCGAAAGGGATAAGGATCGGCACAAAGAAAACCCCAAACTGAAATGAAGATTCGGTTTACGAAAAAGAGGCTCCGGGCAAACCCAGAGCCTCTTTTTCGTAAAACTATTGTCTGTTACATATCCAACAGCAGCCTCATTGGGTCTTCAAGCAATTGCTTCAGTCTCACCAGGAAGCTCACAGAATCCTTTCCATCAATGGTCCGGTGATCGTAAGACAGCGCAACATACATAATTGGGCGAATGACGATTTGACCATCCACAACAACCGCACGTTCAACAATATTATGCATTCCGAGAATCGCTGACTGAGGCGCATTGATAATTGGCGTAGAAAGCATGGATCCGAAAGTTCCACCGTTGGTAATGGTGAAAGTTCCGCCCGACATCTCATCCAGCCCTAATTTACCATCGCGAGCTCTTACGGCAAGACGAACGATTTCTTTTTCTATTGCAGCAAAAGACAATGTTTCGGCATTTCTGATAACAGGTACAACCAGCCCTCTTGGGGTTGACACCGCAACGGAAATGTCACTAAAATCATTGTATACTAATTCTTCTCCGTCAATAAACGCATTTACCACAGGGAAATCCTTCAAGGCTACCGTTACGGCCTTCACAAAGAAGGACATAAATCCAAGACCCACCTCATGCTTCTCCTTAAACTTGTCTTTAAACTTGGTGCGTAAATCCATAACAGGCTTCATATCTACTTCATTGAAAGTAGTCAGCATAGCCGTTTCGTTTTTCACTGCAACCAGCCTCCTTGCAATCGTTTTGCGCAGAGATGACATTTTCTCACGACGTTGTCCTCTGGCACCAGCAATTACCGGCGCTTTTGCAGGAGCAACGACCGCAGCCGCAGGCTTTGGAGCAGCAGTCTCGGCCGGTTTCGCGCCTGCCTTTAACGCGTCATCCTTCATTACCTTACCTCCTGAACCAGATCCATTCACGTCTTTTACATCAATTCCCTTTTCAGCAAGTATTTTTGCAGCGACAGGGGAAGCATGTTTTTCAACCGAATTCTTTTCTGACTCGACTACTGGCGCCGGCGTAGATGTGACGGGGGCAGAAGCAACATTGCCTGCTCCTACTTCAATCGTGCAGATAAGCGCGCCTATCGCAAGTGTTTCACCCTCTTTACCAACAATCCGAAGCGTTCCTGCGGCCTCGGCTGGCAGCTCGAAAGTCGCTTTGTCTGATTCCAGTTCACAAAGAATTTCGTCCACTTCAACATGATCGCCATCCTTTTTGCTCCACGACGCAATTGTTACTTCAGTGATCGACTCTCCGACCGCCGGAACTTTCATTTCATAATTTTTTGCCGACACTGGTGGTGCAGGTGCGACAGCTTTTTCTTCAACTTTTTCAGTAGCTACATCTACCACGGCAGGAGCAGCAACCGGCTTTTCGGCGACGGGAGCAGCAACTGGAGCTGAGCCATTTGCCGCCGAGTCGATTGTCGCTATAAGATCGCCAATATTTAAAGTATCTCCTTCCTGAGCTTTGATGCGTAATACCCCTTCCGCTTCCGCGGTCAACTCGAATGTAGCCTTATCTGAATCCAAGCCACAAATCACCTCATCCATCTTCACATAATCACCATCATTTTTGAACCAGTTTCCAATTGTAACCTCAGTAATGGACTCACCAACGGGTGGTACCTTTATATTAATTTCAGCCATTTTATCAGCAATATGTTGAAGGAATTATGTGTCTAATTTTATCTTTACTCGAACGCTCTGCGAATAATTTCTGCCTGCTCCTGCGCATGAATTTTGGAGAATCCTGTTGACGGTGAAGCACTTGATTCACGTGCGATCACTTCCAGGCGTTTATTCCCTTTGTACATTCGTAGCATAAACGTCCAGCCACCCATATTAAATGGCTCTTCCTGTACCCAGTATATTTTCGCATTACCATATTGAGCAAGATGCTTATCAATCTGGCTTTGTGGGAAAGGATGCATTTGCTCTAATCTAATGATCGCCACGTCGTCGCGCTTATCCTTTTGCTGTCTTTCGTAAAGCTCATAATACAGCTTACCAGTACATAGCAACACTTTCTTCACTTTTTTAGGGTCTGCGTAGCTGTCTCCAATGGTTTCCTGAAAGCAGCCTTTGGTAAGATCTTCAACCGAAGAAACACAAAGCGGATGCCGAAGCATCGATTTTGGAGACATGACTATCAACGGCTTCCGGAACGGAGATATCAGCTGACGACGCATCATATGGAAAAAATTCGCCGGTGTGGTCACATTTGCAACGATCAGATTGTAGTTGGCTGACAATTGCAGATAGCGTTCTGGACGTGCGTTCGAGTGCTCTGGTCCTTGGCCCTCGTATCCATGAGGTAAAAGCATCACCAGCCCATTCCAGCGATCCCACTTGGTTTCGCTTGACGCGACAAACTGGTCAATGATCACCTGTGCGCCATTTGCAAAATCACCGAATTGCGCTTCCCAAATCACCAGAGCATTGGGATTAGCCATCGAGTACCCGAATTCAAAACCCAAAACCGCATATTCTGACAAAAGTGAGTTATAAATCATGAAAGGCCCCTGACCTTCCTGAATATGATCAAGATTGCTATATTTCTCGTTTGTTTCCACATCATGCAATACAGCATGTCGATGTGAGAAAGTACCCCGCTGTACATCCTGACCGCTTAGGCGCACAATGTTTCCTTCAACCAGAAGAGAACCATAAGCAAGTAGCTCGGCAGTAGCCCAGTTCACTTCTTTCTTTTCAAATATCATCTGCTCGCGATCCTTCAGCAGCTTGTCAATCTGTTTTAACCGATTAAATCCTTCGGGTGTCTTTATTAGAGCCCGACCAATGTTTTCAAGGATTTCTAACGAAACACCGGTTTCAACCGATTTTTCAAAATCGGCTGCTGTCGCCTTATGAAGGGTATGCCATTCTTTTTCCAGTTTCGGCATCACATACGGAAGCGCTTTTTGCTTCACCATATCAAGCCTTTCCTGAAGAAGTTGTTTAAATTCCTTATCCATGTTGACTGCCAACTGGGCGTCCACATCGCCACGCTCTACCAATACCTTTTGATATATTTCGCGTGGGTTTTGGTGGGTTTCGATGGATTTATACAAAACAGGCTGCGTAAACTTAGGTTCATCTGCCTCATTGTGGCCATGACGACGGTAGCAAACCATGTCAATAAAAATGTCCTTATTAAATTTCTGACGGTATTCGACGGCCAGACGCATACAAAACACAACCGACTCTGGATCATCCCCGTTCACGTGAAGTACAGGCGCATCTACAATCTTGGCGATATCTGTACAATATATACTCGAGCGAGCATCCTCAAAATCTGTCGTGAAACCGACTTGGTTATTAATGACAAAGTGAATAGTTCCTCCTGTGTAGTAACCGTTCAAACCGGACATTTGAGTAACCTCATAAACAATGCCCTGACCTGCAACAGCAGCATCACCATGTATCAAAATAGGAAGTACACGATCATAATCACTCTCATACATCCCGTCAGCACGGGAGCGAATGTAACCTTCCACAACCGGATTAACCGCCTCTAAGTGAGAAGGGTTTGGAGCAAGTTTAAGATGCATTTTACTGCCGTCCGGTGTTGTGATCTGGCTCGCAAAACCCATGTGGTATTTTACATCACCGTCGCCCCAAACCTGATCTGGCAAATTCCCTTCGAATTCATTAAAAATTTGCCCGTAAGTTTTTTGCATGACGTTGGCAAGTACGTTCAAGCGACCACGGTGGGCCATCCCTATCATCACTTCAACAACGCCCATTTCTGCTGCCTTGTTGATCAATGCATCCAAAGCTGGAATTGTTGTTTCACCACCTTCAAGCGAGAAACGCTTTTGACCTAAAAATTTGGTATGAAGAAAGTTTTCAAAAACAACGGCTTCGTTCAATTTTGATAGGATATGCTTTTTTTCATCAATCGAAAAAGTCATATTCAGCGCTTCCTTCTCAATCTTTCTACGCAACCAGTTCTTTTGTTCTCTATCACGTATATAAAGGTATTCGAAACCTATATTTCTAGTGTAAATGGTATTGAGCGAGTCAACGATCTCTCTTAAAGTAGCAGGCCGCCCGAAGACTTCTACTCCCGCTTCAAACACCAGATCCAAATCGTCCGGACCCAGATTAAAGTCTTTTATGTCCAGTTGCGGCTGGCGATCTTTTCTCTTTTGAATGGGGTTGGTGGTTGCCAATAAGTGCCCGCGGGAACGAAAGCCACGAATCAGATGGACTACTTCCATTTCCTTATGTATACTTGAAGCGTCCAGTTTGGAAACAGTGGAAGCGACTGCCTTGCCATTCGCAGCACCGTTGGTATGCCCATTTCCATTGACAGGATACTTTTGAGAAAAATCGTATCCTTCAAAAAATTTCTGCCAACCTTCGTCTACTGAGGTCGAATCCTGCTTATAGGAATTATATAAATCCTCTATGTAAGCGCCGTCGGAATTTGCTATATATGTGTATTTATCCATCACAAATGTGAATATTTCTTTTATCGAACAAAGTTACGAGACTTATGTAAACAATACGAATAAAATCTCCTTTTTACCTATTGGCATAAGCTTGAAAATTCCTTCAATATTTTTGAAATCCGCTCGGATTAGGAGTGAATTTGAGCATCAACTCATGAATACCCTTTGGTCCATTGTAAGTTGTGATAATCTCGACTTGCCTCGTTCCATAAAAATATCCCAGTTTCACATTTTTACCGACCTGTACTTCGGCCGACAATTGAAGATAATTGATGTTGGATGAACCAAATGAACTTCCCCCTCCCATACGGTAAGAGGCTCCGATACCGATTTTCTCGCTAAACCAAACCCTCGCTCCCAAGTCCACTCTGAGATTGTAGTCCTTTTCCTGAACAATCAGCAAATGTGGCAGCAACATTACGTCTTCATCCAAATCGTAACTTCCACCAACAGTCACATACAACGGACGACGATAGAAATATTCTATTTTCTGATTGCCAAAACTCGGGGAAAGTAATTCAGGTTTGGATATACCAAGATAGAACTGTTCTGAACGAAGCCACGCTCCTAAGCCAAAACTACCTAATGCCCTGTTGTTGCTGTTTACCAGGGATTGATCAAAAACGGGAACAACATTAATCCCGCCCTGGGCGCCAAGCCCTAATTTCCACTTATCAGAAAGTCCCAGATGATAGGCAAAAGATCCGTAAACACCGGTTGTAGAAAAAGCACTGGTTTGATCGTTGAGCGCTTGAAAACCGACGCCATATTTGCCCTCTCCAAAGGTGCCGTCAGCTGCGAAAGTCTGACTTGAAGGCGCCCCCTGGATCCTGAACCATTTTCGCCTGAACATAGCTGTCATGTTAAATGATTCCCTCACCCCGGTAAAAGCAGGATTAATCGCCATGGGATTTTGAACATACTGCTCATACAACACGCCTTTTTGAGAAAAACCGTCAAGGCTGGCCACCAGAATGATCAAAGCTGTGCCAATCGTTTTGGTGATTTTTGCGAATAAATGAAATCTCATGAATTGGTGGTTTAGTAACTATTGACGCCGTAAAGATCCCATAAAAAAATGGCAGGAGAATATTCCCCATGCCATTCTTAACTTCTTTTTAATCAAGAACACGATTCTTCTATTATTAGAAATCGTAACCAAGTGTCACGTATGGAATCGGCTTATTGGTGTAGCCATTGTCAACACCCCAGGCGTAGTCAAACTTCACATAAAATCCAAACAACGTCGTACGAGCTCCAAGCCCATATCCCATCAAATAAGGATTTTTGAAGTTCGTAACGATCGCTCTGAAAGGATCTGTCTCTGTACCAATCACTTGCGTATTTAAACTGTTATTTTCACTAAATGGCCCTTTTCCGGTCCATGCTGTTCCAATATCTCCGAAACCAACAATCTGGAAATTGCGCAGGAAGCTTGATGTAATCGCTCCGCGATAAAGATATTTAACCAATGGAATGCGCAATTCCGCGTTCAGCAACATATAGCTCGTTCCAGACAACCTATTGAGATTAAATCCACGGAGATTCGTGGCAAAGTCTGTAAAAAAGATATCTCTGTTATCAATATTAGAACCAAAAGCCAGTGGATTGACACCAGTGCGATTTTCCTTCCTGTTTCCAACCCAGTTTTCCATTCCACCCATCACGTTTTGCTTGGGAGCCTTTCCACCAGAATGACTTCCGGAAGCCCGAATTGCAAAAATCAAGTCACGATGTATTTTCTGATAGTGGCGAATGTCTAAACTAAAGCGGTTAAAACTCTCACCAGTCCGCGAAAGACCCAGATAGCTGTCATATCTGATTTTGAAACGTGTTCCCTCCATCATATTCATTCCGTTTACCCTTGTGTTGTCAAAGACATATTCACTTCTCAATCCTCCGAAGGCCGATGAAAGATCGGGTGCAGCGAGATTGTAAACGTCAATCATCCGTGTGGAACTAAACATTGGCGAAACGGAGAAACGACTCGTTGTGGAAAATGGATAGGCAGCGGTCACCATCACCTGATTAAAACGATATTTCTGGGGGCTTCCCTCTGCGTCAATATAGAGTGCCCTTCGATCAACACGAAGTCCGAAATCTATTCGATGTGTATTGTTGCTGTACTCTGCAAAAAGATCACTGTTGCGGAAATTAGAAGACACAAATAAACCAGCTTTGATCACGTGATTTTCCAACAGATCATTCATAGACAAAGACTGTGCGTATCCAAAACCTCTGATTGGGTCAATTCTCCAGTCGGAACTTGCATCGTTGGTAATGAACAGACCTTTGTAAGGATAAGGACCTTTTACAGCAATATTTTCCCTCGTAGCTTTGGATCTAGTTAGAGCAGAAGATGCAGTTGGGAAGCTCCCCCTCGCTTTACGGGATTCAAAAGTTTTAAGTACGTCCTCGTCGAACTGATAATTCTCGATATCAACTTCACCTTCTTTCAGTACTAACTTAGGAGTGCTCGTAGTAGTCTGAGTTTTGACGCTATCTCCATTAGTCGCCGCAGTAACCCCAGCTTTTGGTGAACCGATCGGCTGAATCTCCGGTGAACTGATTCCAGCATTTGGATCAAAAGAGTTAATATATGCTGCTGTAAAATAACCGTCATTCAAATAAGTGTATGCCAGCGCACCTCCAGATTTCAAGGATATATCAGCACTTCTGATGTCGAACACGTAGTTGGAAAGCTGAGTACTGGTATTACTTGCCCGGTTAAATTTAAAAACACTGGTAAGCCCTTTTGAATTCGATAAATAAAACACATCGCTATCATCCGCATGAACCGGCAACATTTTAGCTTTTGCTATTCCCGATGTAAGCCTAGTCAGGTGATCCGAGCCCGGATTTCCATCATGCTCAAATAATGAGACAGAAGCTGCGATTGATTTGAAAGTACCTTTGTCCGTGCCGAGAGAATCTGTTGGCCTGTTTGATGCGAAAACAACTCTGCGCGAAGAGCCTTGGATAAATCGCGGAGAAATGTCATCGTAAAGGTCGTTTGTAAGCGCCATTACGGATGACCGGGAAACGCTGATCAAAAACAAATCGTTTTGTCCGCCTTTGTCTGCACTCACGGCAAGCATGGTTCCATCGTTGGAAATGTCCATATCAACAATTTGCTCCAGGCCTTTGAAGGTCCGCTTAACCCTAACCTTTAATTTTTTCGTGCCCAGATTTTCGTATAAATAAAAGTTCTGCCGATCATTTTCAACCGCCAGAATCGCCAGTGTATTGTTACGAGACCATCCTAAAAGTGGTGCCTGAGTTTTAAGTTGACCGCCAACAAAATCGACCTTACCCTGGCGAATGATCTTCTTAGATCCAGTTTCGCTCTCAACAAGGTAGACTTTGTACCTTCCATTCTTAATTTCACTTACAGCAGTCCATTTTTTATCAGGAGACACTTTGATGATAGCAGAATTTTCAGAACCCGTCAGTTCGTTAAGCTTAAATTTCCAGGACGGCTTGGGATCTATATAAAACTGTTCTGTATTTTTGGCCTGATTCAAATAATACGCGCGCCAATCTCTCAAAAAGCGGTTGTATGAAGTGACACCCAACGTGCTGGTAATGCTGGTCTGCTCGTTTCTAATGATCCGGGTAAGGTTAAGAATATCAGAAATTTTGTCTTTCCCGTATTTATCAGCTATATAATTCCAAATCGAATGACCAATCATCTTGGCATCGTTCCCCGTCAAAAGCGTCGGTTTTCTAACATTACGATTTTTGAAAAAATCACGCATGTAATCACTTAACTCAGGAGACCATCCTTCTGAAATATAAGCAGCAGACCCTGACATGAACCACTCCGGAAGTGTTAGAAGTAAAGAGCTTTGTAACGCCTCCTTCATGTTTCCGCCGTACAACATATCGTATACAAACAGCAAACTAATATCATTAACAAGTTTTTTCTTGAAGCTAATTTGATTACCCGTGTAGGCGACTTCTACTCTGGACTGAGCTAAATCCAATTTCTGATCATCAAGATTGTCAAGGGTAGACAATCCCATGTTACTTTGTTGAAGTTCGGCAGGAGAATTATAAAGAAAGATTTTAACACGGCTATAAGGCGTCCAACCTAGCACATCTGTAATTTTATCAAATTCACTCTCAGCATATTGAGCTGTGAGCTTGGCAAGATTTGTCCCGCCCTGATAGTGGTAAATTTCAAAGTTGGTTGTCCTGAAAATTTTCCATTTAAAGGTTTTGTATTGAACCCTGTTTTTACCAAAAGTCTCCTGCGACGGATATCTTTGTCCTACTGCGTCCGTAAATAGTCCTAGAAACGCGAAAAAATTAACCCAGAAGGTTAATTTGTATATAAATTTTATGCTCATAATACTTAGGCTGACTTCAACGGAAATATAACGAAAAATACCTTTTAATATTCACTAACGGATTCAATTCTTTACCACGTTCCAAATAACTAACGAGTTGATTTGAGAAAAAAGGCGCGAGTGTCACCCCTTTTGTACCTAATCCGTTTAATATTCCAACATTTGAATAAGCCGGGTGCATACCCATAATAGGTCTCCTGTCATTGGATGAAGGGCGAATACCCGCCACTTGGCCTACTATTTCATAGTTCGCTGTAAACAATTGTTGAAACTTCGTTTCCAGCTCCAATCGCCCACTTTCAGTTGTTTCCCAATCCAGGTCATCCCATGAATAGGTGGCGCCAACCCTGCACGAAGATTCTGACAAAGGCAGAATAAAAATGCCCTGGTTAATGATATACGGCTGCAAAAGCTTTTCCGTTGCAACTTCCAAAATCTGACCCTTCACCGGGGCAAAGGGCAGCCAATTGAACATGATATTTTTCGTTGCCTGAAAGCCCTGGCAAAATATCACCTTGCCAAATTTCAGCCCATTCCACAAAACAAAATGCTCGGTAATACCCAGGTCACCGATTTCAAAATTATTCTCCCGGTAACAGTCTTGCGCCTGAAAATACGATTTACTTTTCTCAAGCAAAAGGGGTAGATCAATCCAACCGGACCGAACCACTTCAAGCCCACCAAATTCCGCATTTAAATAATCAGAAACTCCACGATGAACGATGTTATCAGCAATATATGGAGCGATTGCAGGATCAGCAGTCTGACCCAAATACGTATTTTGCTCCGCGATGGATCGGAAAGGCCGATAAATTGATGTGTTGTGAATGAATTTAGCACTGAGCCGTTCCTCCATTTTGGAATAGAAAGCCTGAGCATAGGGAAACAGCTCCTCGGCGAGCCAGGTTTTTACGAGTTTCTTCCCTGTTAACGGATTGAAAATGCCAGCGGCCACTTTCGAAGACGACGGCTGGGAAGAATCATTAACAACGCAGACCTTTCTCCCAGCATCCATCAAATGCATTGCAAGTGTCGTACCCGCAAGACCTTGTCCTATAATAAGATAATCGTAGTCAAATTTTAAAGCCATGGTTATAACGGCCTCTTTTCTCTCCGGCGCAACGATAATCCAATCTGTTCGTCCGCCAATCGAACCACCATTTCAACCTGTTCGTCAAGTGTCATCAACGAATTGTCCACATAAACTGCATCCTCAGCTTGGCGCAAAGGGCTTTCGGAACGGGTTGTATCAATGCGATCCCTCATTTTTAGATTATCTGCAATTTCCTGCAATCCAACCAGTTCACCCTTTTCGAGCAATTCCAACTGCCGCCTCTGAGCACGAATCATTGGATCAGCTGTCATGAAGATTTTTAATTCAGCTTGTGGAAATACGACGGTTCCAATATCTCGTCCGTCCATAACGATCCCCTTGGATTTACCCATACGCTGCTGCTGATCCACCAGCTCATGACGTACACTACCGATTGCACTTACTTCGCTGACTCTTTCAGAAACATACATTTTCCTGATCTCGTCCTCCACATTCAAACCGTTCAAATACGTATCATTTCTACCAAATTCACTTTGACGTCGAAATGAAATATGCACATCATTTAACGCTTGGTCAACTTCTTTGGGATTCGTAAGTGTGATATGATTTTGTATGAAAAATAGTGTAACCGCCCTGTACATTGCACCTGTATCAATATAAGGGTAGTTGAGTTGCCGTGCAACCAATTTGGCCGTGGTGCTTTTACCGCAGCTGGAATAGCCGTCAATAGCAACAATTATTTTTGGCATTTTTTAAAGTTTTGGTCTGGGATCGCCTGCTCAAAATAAACCTAAGAATGGCAAATCCGGTTTTGCAAAAGTATAAGAAAGAACTTAGCAGACGAACTTTAAGTAGGAGGAAAATCGATCCCCGCTAAAAATCAGACATCAGAAACGCTCTTCCACCAGAAAAATAACCATACTCCTCGCACCATGAGCGCCAATTACCAGAGATTGCTCAATATCGGCAGTTTTTGACGGCCCTGAAATGAAACATCCCCAGCCGGTAGTATCCTTTAGGCGCACGTAAGCCTCATGCATGTTGGTAACAATATCGTTTCTGGAAATTACGAACGCCAGATTTTGAGTTATAAAAGGCAACACCCTGTGAGGCAGACAATTATCAGAAATCCAGACAGCGCCATTTTCTGCAACCCCAAACTCAGCCTGCAACACAGCTATTTCTATCATTTCCAATTCGTGAGGGTCGGAAACCTGCAAACTAAAATCTGCCCATGCTGCTAGTGCCGGGATTGTCGTGGCCCGGTTTGTCGCCGTGTACATTTCGCTAACTTTATAGGCGAGCTCCGTCAGATCACGAACCACGATTACTTCTGTGTAGATAGCCGTCAACATTTCGATAAACTTGGCTTCCGTATCGACATATTCACTTTCAAAAGTGTATCGATCCGGTAGGTGGGTTTCCTCAGGTTTGTTCAGCTTGATTCTTTGAAGTATTTTTTCCCTGGAAGTCATTAGAAAATGAGTGATTGATGGAATGATAGAATGGGGTAACAGGCCGCTGTAACGCCCGTCAATACGCTCCCCAGCAGACAAATCTTTTGGTTATCTATTTTCGGTTTCGTACATACCAGTCTCTAAAACTTTCCTTAGGGGCTTCCGGCATCTCACGCTGTTTATACCAGGGATTTAAACCGTTATTTACAACAAATGGTAAAGTTCTCATTACGGATCGCCCCAGCCTGCCCGACCATTGGTAAAACCTTGGCTGAGACAAAACCATTGACATCGCATTGACTCCAATTGTCTTGGCCGTATGTACATGTCCCCCTTGAACCAGAACCTGTCTCCATTTGTATAGCTGCTCGTGAATATCAATTTTGACAGGACAAACATTTGAACAACTTCCGCACAATGTACTGGCAAAAGGCAGGTCCGCATTTTTGGTCATATCCAGATTTGGCGCCAAAATAGAACCAATTGGCCCGGCAACAGCATTATGATAACTATGGCCGCCGCTCCTCCGGTATACAGGACAGGTGTTCATGCAAGCACCGCAACGGATACATTTCAGCGAACTCCGAAAATCGGGCCTTCCCAGCTGTTCGCTCCGACCGTTATCGACAATGACAATATGCATTTCCTGACCTTCGCGAGGCTTTTTGAAATGACTGCTATAAGTCGTGATCGGCTGGCCCGTTGCGCTACGCGCCAGAAGCCGAAGAAAGACACCCAAATGTGCCTGCGCAGGAATAATCTTTTCAAAACCCATGCATGCAATATGAATATCTGCAAGGTGCGCTCCCATATCAGCATTGCCCTCATTGGTTGAAACCACGAATCCTCCTGTTTCAGCAATGGCGAAATTGACACCTGTAAGTGCTGCTCTTCTTGTCAGAAATTTATCTCTCAAGTGTTTTCGGGCAGCTTCGGTGAGATACTGTGGATCCGTTGCGCCGGCATCAGTTCCCAAATGCTCGTGAAAAAGATCGCCTATATCCTTCTTCTTTAAATGAATGGCAGGCAGTACAATGTGACTTGGCGGCTCATTTCTCAACTGTACGATTCTTTCTCCCAAATCGGTATCAATTACATCAATACCATTTTTGATTAGAAACTCATTCATGTGACACTCCTCAGTGAGCATCGATTTGCTTTTAACCATCCGGTCAATGTTGTGCTGTTTGAGCAAACCCAGTACAATCTCATTATGCTCGGCAGCATCGGCTGCCCAGTGTACATGAACACCGTTTTCCTTCGCTTTTTGCTCAAAAGAAAGAAGTAACTCGTCCAAATGTGACAATACGTAATTCTTGATCTGAGACGCAGACTCCCTCAATTCTTCCCATTCAGGTAATTGCTTGGAAGATTTGTCCCGCTTTTGACGCACAAACCAGAGCGTTTCGTCATGCCAATTAACGTAGGGTTCGTCTTCGTTGAAGATCTCCGACGCCGCTGAATGCTCAACAATTGTCTTAGACATAGTTTTCTTAACAATTAGTTAATGGTATTATTTAAAGAACTTGAATTGTACTTTTCACATTCATTGCACTATTCAAAGTTTACTGTTTATTAAATAAACAAGTTTCAAATTTCAGAAAATTTGCTATTTTATTGTTAAGCAATATGTTATAAATTTGAATTACAAAGTTTTTCGATCGGGGCATCGGAGTCTGACAAAAGTTTTATTTAACTTTTCTTAGACACAATTAAATTTTAACTCCTATGAAAACAAGAAACACAATCCTCATGGCTGCCTTGACTGGCTTGCTTTTTTCCGGTTTGGCTGTTACATCCAACGCTCAAACCAACGTAACTTCCTCAGAAAATCAGGGATCAGCTTCTAACAAGCTGAGCATTCTCGAGGTAAAACCTATGCAATTCAGATTATCATTTCATACACCTCAATCAAAGTCAGTCATCGTACGTATTCTCGACAGAGAGAATAATGTTCTATTCTCTGAAAACAAACGTTCAGAGGCGAATTATTTGAAATATTTTGATTTATCGACCCTTTTAGACGGTACTTATACCTTTGAATTAACAGACGGTAAAGAGAGGTTTTCACAATCGTTTGACATTTTGACTAAAACGAGTCGTGTCGTTTCTTCAATTCAAAACTGACGACTGACTCCTTCTCAGATTCTGAACCGGCGCGGCGCGTTTCCGTAAACTTTGTAGAAAACCGATGCCGCTTGGGTATCGGTTTTTGTATTTGTCCCTTTGCCCACGAGCTACGTCCCCTGCGCCACCAGCGCACTATTCAATATCTCCGCAATATGTTTCACCTGGACCGTCGAATTCTTTCTTTTCAAAACACCTTCCAGATGAAGCAGGCAACTCATATCAGAACCTGTGATGTATTCAGCTCCATGACGCAGGTGGTCTGTGACCCTATCCTTCCCCATTTTCACCGAAACGGCTTCTTCGGCTACACAAAAGGTCCCACCAAAACCGCAACACTCATCTTTTCGATCCAATTCTACCAATTCCAGGCCGTGCACTTTTCGGAGTAAAGTTTCTGGCTTAGAAAAAGGTGCAGCGTTCAGTTCCGACATTTGCGACAGATGAAGGCCTCGTTGCCCGTGGCAACCCTGATGTAAGCCCACTTTGTGCGGAAATTCTGCTTCAATGCTATCGATTTTCAGCACATCTGTGATAAACTCTACCAGTTCATATACCTTTTTTCGAAGAATTTTGGACTCCGCTGGCTTGTCTTCAAGTTTCAAGTGATCCTTGATATGTAACACGCAGCTTCCCGAAGGAGATACGACATAGTCGCAGTCCTCAAAGGAATTGTAAAAAAGGTTATTGCATGATTTGGTCAGATGCTCAAATCCTGAATTCGCCATAGGCTGACCGCAACACGTCTGGTTCAACGGGAATGTGACCGTACAACCCAGCTTCTCCAGTAATTCCAGCGTTGCTACACCAACCTGTGGATAAAACTGATCGACATAACAAGGAATAAATAATCCGATCTTCAAACCTGAGTAATTCATATTTTTACCAAAATTCAATGTTGGCAACAATTGGATAATGATCCGAGACTTCCGGATAACTCCGGATTACCTTGTAGCTCTTCACACGAACTTTATTGTTGAGTAATACAAAAATGTAATCCAATCTATCTCCAGGCAATCCCTGATTCCAGGTTTCCAGCTGAGAACCCTGAGCTGCATCCCGCCATCTCTTTCTAAAAGAAAAGTAGGGTTGTTCGTTAGGCCGTGCACCCATATCCATCCCCAACACTACAGGCTGAACACTTCCTGCCAGAATCTGATTGATATATGCTGCCTGTAGCGCACGGTCTATGACAGATGCATACTCCAGACGAGCATTACAAAACCTAAAAGTAAGATAGCGTGAATGACGGATCAATCCGCATAACAATACTTTTGGATCAGAGCCAGGCGTGGTCGGCAATGGCAATATTTGTGTCTTCTCAAATGGCCAGGCCGACAATATCCCAATTCCCTGCGAACCGTTTGCCGAACGATCAGCGACTCCATAGGTGTAATGCATACCTGTCTGTATTGCCAGCTGCCTGAGTTGAAACTGAACTTTCCCATCGCCAATCAAGCTGTCAACTGCCTGCAAAGCAACCAGGTCCGGCTTTTGTTCCTCAATAACCTTTAAAATACCGCGTAAATTAGATTGCTCGTTGATGTCTTCTCCGTGTCGGATATTGAAACTCATTATTTTCATTTCAATGGAGCGACGTGGTTGAGAGGCCACAAACAAAAGCGTAACCGTTACAAGGACAACACAAAATAAAAATTTATTCAAAACACCGTGGGCTAAGTCGACCGCAGGAAGACCATTGGATTTGCTTCCTGCCAAATTATTTGAATGAAGTTTTCACAACCTAGCTTTTGTCACAATTATTTTATGCAACGTACAGTTGACATTTATCCAAAAAACTCCTTGCACAATTCTTTGAACAGAAATTATACATAGATGAAACAACTTATCAATAGCCGTTCATGCCGAATATTTGTTTCATCAAAACCCATTTTTCACCCTTCTTTGCAGATGGAAGTGCCTCCTGGTATTTCCACATCAATGCCTCCCATTCCTGAACTTTTGGATTTCCAGCATCCATTTTCGCCTTGACGTCAAAATCAAAATCATCTTCAGTTTCCATAATCATAAACAGCCGATTATCGAGCCTGAAAATCTCCATATTTGTAATGCCAGCTTCTCTGATGCTTTTTTCGATTTCAGGCCTTATCTTTTTATGATAGGCTTCATATTCAGCGATCATCACCGGGTCATTCACCAGATCTACTGCGAGGCAATATTTTTTCATGTTATAGGCGATTTGCTTTGCTGGTCAACTTACTGGACAAACTTCCCTGTCTGCGCCATCACTCCAGATGATAAAACAAGGCGGCATTTTCACCCAGGATCATTTTCTTTTCCGCAGGTGAAAAGGCCGCTATATAATCGGATACAATTCCCGTCATTGAACCGTACTCAGCTGCCACCAGACAAACCGGCCAGTCCGAGCCAAACATTACTCTTTTCGCTCCAAAAGCTTCAAAAACAATGTCCAGGTACGGTTCAAAATCAGCCTTCTTCCAATCCGTCCAAGACGCCTCCGTCACCATTCCGGAAACTTTGCAACAAACATTGGGCAGCTCCGCTAGTTTTCGAATATCTGCCGACCACGGTTCGAGTTCACCTTTTTTTATATTCGGCTTTGCAATGTGATCCAATACAAACTGAACATTTGGTAACTGGACAGCAAAACGATAAGCCTCTTTGAGCTGATTGGCATACACCAAAATATCGTAGGTAAAATCAAATGCGGCCAGTTGCCCCACTCCTTTCACAAAATCAGGCTGAAGCAAAAATCCTGCGGGCTGCCCCTGTGCTACATGCCTGAATCCTTTCAGTTTTTCAAACAATAAATATCTTTCAAGGCGATCGTAAAGAGACTTTGACTTAAGATCTATCCAGCCCACGACGCCCTTTACAAAATCATTTGCGTCAGCTAGTTGAAGCAAAAATGTCGTCTCCGCGTCCGACTGGTCAGCCTGAACAGCAACACAGCCGTCAATGTTATTTGCGTCCAACAGTGGTTTCAGATCCGCGGGAAGAAAATTGCGCTGAATCACTGCCATTTCTGGCGTAATCCACGAATCACGTTCAGGGTCAAAAATCCAGAAATGTTGATGGGAATCGATATTCATAGCGATGTTCTGCAAATAGGCCCAAAGTCATGGACCGTCAGCATTTGTCAAGTTTGGTTACCAATTGTCAGGGCTTCTCGTTAAGGCTGACAATATCCACTTATTAATTACAAACTATACAGCCGCCGACCACGCAACTGCTTCCTGCTTCTGACTTCCCAGTTTTTCGATACCAAGCTCAACAATATCACCTGGCTTGAGATACACCTGAGGTTTCATTCCCAATCCCACACCAGCGGGTGTTCCGGTCGTAATCATATCACCCGGCAGCAAAGTCATAAACTGACTTAGATAACTTACCAGGAAAGGAACCTGAAATATCATGTCAGAAGTGTTGCTATCCTGAATCTTTTTTCCATTCAGTGAAAGCCATAAATCAAGTGCATTGGCATTACCAACTTCTGATGCAGGGACAAAATACGGCCCAAGGGGTGCAAAGGTGTCATTGCTTTTTCCTTTTACCCACTGCCCACCGCGTTCCATCTGAAACGCACGCTCAGAATAATCGTTGTGCACAGCATACCCCGCTACGTAATTCAGCGCTTCGGCCTCGTCTACATAGCTTGTTCTTTTTCCGATAATTACAGCGAGTTCAACTTCCCAGTCAGTCTTTTCAGAGTTTCTCGGAATAATTACGTTGTCATTGGGCCCACAAAGTGCGGATGTGGCTTTAAAGAAAACGATCGGTTCCTTAGGCAATTCGGTCGCACCCGATTCATACGCGTGTTTAGCATAATTCATGCCGATACACACGATCTTAGAGGGACGAGCAATACATGAGCCATACCGAAATCCTTTTTCTACCACCGGAGAACTTGATGCATTCGTTTCCAACCAGGCTGTCAAACGGCTCAAACCGTCTGTTGCAAAGAATTTCTCATTGTAATCTTCACCAAAAGCGGAAACATCAATATGTGTCCCGTCAGAAAGTTCAACACCAGGTTTCTCCTGTTCAAAAGCGCCAAAGCGGAATAGTTTCATATGAGGTTTTAGCTGTTAGCCATTGGCCGTTAGCTTTTTAAAATGATTGTACTTGATTTATTCAACAAAGTGTTAAGCCAAAAGCCAAATGCTGACAGCCAACAGCTTTCTAATTATTCAATTTTTCAAAACCACCATCGATCAGGTAATCACATCCTGTGATAAATCCTGCTTCGTCGGAGCAGAGATAAAGCGCCAGCGCCCCTATCTCTTCCGGTTTTGCCATACGTCCGATCGGCTGGGTTTTCGATAGCTTTTCAAACATTTCGGCTTCTTTTCCGGGATAAGTCTTAGAAATGAATCCATCAACAAAAGGCGTATGAACCCGTGCAGGGGAAATGCTGTTGCAACGTATGCCATCACCAAGGTAATCACGAGCCACGGATAATGTCATAGAGAAAACAGCACCCTTTGTCGTGGAATAAACAAAACGCTCGGGGATTCCAACCGTAGCCGCAATAGAAACCATATTAAGGATTACACCGCCGCCATTACTTTTCAGATGTGGAATTGTTGCAAACAAACAATTGTACACCCCTTTGACGTTGACATTTACAACTCTGTCAAAGTCGTCTTCAGAGGTTGTATCAGCCTTCCCAATGTGTGCGATTCCAGCGTTATTAACAAGAATATTAATCTTTTGCTTTGCTGCAATGGCGTCAATTACGCCAATTACGCTTGCCTGCCTGGAAATGTCAATTGCATGCGCTTCTGCTTGTCCGCCCGATGCAACAATTTCTGCGGCAACCTGATTGGCGAGATCAATATTCAACTCAAGAATATGAACGTAGGCCCCTTGTTTTGCAAACGTCCTGGAAATAGCCAATCCTATCCCGCTTGCACCACCAGTAACCAACGCTACTTTACCATTTAATTCAAACATATTTATGATCAGAATTTAGCTTCAAAAGGTCAACCATATTCATTCTTTACTCGAACCCTGTAATCCAAAGAGATGGCTCCGCGAGCAGAGCCCAAACCCTCCTATTTTTTCACGATTTTAAAATCGGCCAGATGGCCAATTTATTCCCAACTTTCCACTCTTAACTTTCAATTAATTAAAGAGAAACACCTCTTTTCCATGGAATAAAATCATCCTGCCCAAGTTGCTGTGCTTTGGTTAATTCGCCGCTGGCCACTTTAATTACATATTCCAACAATGCTTCTGCATTTTCTTGTATACTTTGCGTTCCATCCACAACTGGTCCACAATCAAAATCGATCACATCTGGCATCCGATTGGCGAGTATCGTGTTGGTTGCCACTTTCGCAACCGGACAAATCGGATTGCCTGTAGGTGTACCCAGGCCTGTAGTGAACAAGATGATGTTGGCACCCGCGGCAGTTTGTCCAGTGGTGGCTTCTACATCGTTCCCTGGCGTGCAAACTAACTGCAGGCCTGATTCAGTCGCGCGTTCTGTATAATTCAAAACGTCAGAAATGTAAGCGTTTCCACCTTTTTTAGCAGCTCCGGCAGATTTTATCGCATCGGTTATAAGTCCATCCTTAATATTTCCTGGCGATGGATTGAATGCAAAAGAAGAACCAACGGCTTCAGCTTTTCCAGCATATTCACGCATCAGCTTTTCAAATTTTGCAGCTTTTTCTTCTGTCACGCAACGATTAAGCAGTTCTTGCTCCACCCCATTAAGCTCCGGAAACTCGGCAAGCAAAGTCTGCCCCTGAAGCCCTACAACCAGATCAGACAAGTGCCCAAGTACAGGATTGGCAGATATTCCCGAAAATCCGTCAGAGCCACCGCATTTGAGTCCCACCGAAAGCTTGGATAAAGGCGCATCCTCTCTCTCAAACTGGTTGATTTTGGTAAGTCCCAGGAACGTTTCCTTTATTGCACCTGCCATCAGAGAGTATTCCGTTCCCTTCTGGTGTTCAAATGCATAAAATGGCTTATCGAAATGTGGATCTCTTTTTTTGATGCCTTCTTCAAGAATCCTGAGTTCGGAGTTTTGGCAACCCAGACTCAGCACTGTGATACCGGCAACATTTGGATGTACCGCGTACGCCGCGAATAGTTCACATAGCGTAGTAGCATCGCCACGGGTACCACCGCAACCGCCTTCGTGCGTCAGAAACTTGATTCCGTCAACATTCGCAAATGGCCGATTATTTATTTTTTTGACGACAGGTTGTTCCGTAAAAACCTCAAGACTTTTTAGTCTTCTTGTGTCACCAGCCTGATAAAGGTGCAGAAATTCGCGGACGTGTTCCCTGTAAATATCTGTTTGCGCATAACCAAGTTCACGTTCAAAAGCGTCTTTCATAATCAACACATTGCGATTTTCGCAAAACACAAGCGGCAGTACAAGCCAGTAGTTGTAAGTTCCCACACGACCGTCAGCGCGATGATATCCTTTGAACGTCCTGTCCTTCCACTTGCTTACATCAGGCTGTGTATAAGAATACGGCTGACGGTTCGCCGTGCTATAATCGTGTGCGTCGTGTTTCAGATTAAAGGTGGTAATCGGCTCGCCCCTTTTGATAGGCTGTGTGGCACGGCCCACCAAAACCCCATACATAATGATTGCGCCACCGGCCTCAATGTCTTCTGTTACAAACTTGTGTTTTGAAGAGACGCCATAAGGTAAGCTGTAATGTTGCCCATCCCATTCTGCATCAGCACCTGTAGGCAAATCCCTTAGCGCTACGATTACATTGTCCGAAGGATGAATTTTTATAAGTTGGGACGCCATAGTATTACTTTCTAATTATAAATGTTCATGTTAAATCTATCTCCTATATACTGCAAACCCACGTAAATGGTACTTCAATTTTTTCGACAAATTTGCGGCTTAAAAAAGATAGAAGTGTGCCCCATTGAATTTATCTACAAATGAATTGAAATATTTCAATTCATTATTTTACAATTATGGCAATTTTTTCAATAATATTGGCATAAAAATATAGATTACTGCACCAAAATTGTAATTATAACTGTGAAACCACAATTATTAAAGGTGCCCCTCGGCTTGCAGCAGTCTTTTAGCATAAGACGAGACGTGGTTCTCTACTTCTATGACCGGTGGCACTACCATCCTGAACTTGAGCTTGTACATATCGAGCAGGGGTCCGGCACTCAGTTTGTTGGTGACAACATTCAGAATTTTCAAAGCGGCGATCTGTTACTTATCGGCTCCAACCTCCCTCATTACTGGCGCTGCGATGAGAAATACTTTCAGGGAAACTCCAAACTTTACGCACAGGCAACGGTACTGCACTTTTCCGAATCCATGTTTGGTGAAACTTTTCTTAGTCTGCCAGAAAACAAGTCAATTCGTGATTTACTGGATAGAGCGAGATGGGGAATGAAGTTACTGGGAACTGAAAATGAGCGTGTCAAAACTTTACTGCAGCTTCTTCTGGATCAAAAGGAAAGCAACTCAATCATTCCGCTTTTACAAATTCTGGAAACCCTTGCCCAAAACTCAGAGATTGTTCAGCTGTCCAATACTTTCAACGATCAGGATTACGACCAGTACGACACCGACCGGATTAACCACATCTACCAGTATTCGCTGGGGAATTTTCAACAGAAAATCACAATTGACGAAATAGCTGCGGTAGCAAGTATAAGTCCCAACTCGTTTTGCAGATATTTTAAGAGTAGGACCAGAAAAACTTATTCGCAATTTTTACTTGAAATCAGGATTGGACATGCCTGTAAACTTTTGAGGGAGGGAAGATTGAATATAGCCCAGACCTGCTTTGAAAGTGGCTTCAATAATTTTGCAAATTTTAATAAGTACTTTAAAATTCACACCGGTAAAAGCCCTCTGCAATATCAGAAGGGATACAGATAATCGTTCTGCAGTTATGTATCAGATTGTTCTGCCCAAGAATCCTGTTGAATTAACAACTCATTTCTCAAATTACCGGATATTATGATGCATGTAAATCTTGTCAATCTGTTTGATCAAACAATCAGCGAAGTTCAAATGTCAGTGGCTGACGGGCTTATCAAAACGATCGAAATTATTGGCGCAGAAAATACTTTGTTACCATACACGCTCCCAGGATTTGTCGACGCTCATGTTCACATTGAAAGCTCCATGCTGACCCCTTCACAGTTTGCCAGGTTGGCTGTGGTACACGGAACGGTCGCAACGGTGTCGGATCCGCATGAGATCGCAAATGTGATGGGTTATGAAGGCGTAGAGTACATGATTGCAGATGGCAAGAGGCTTCCGTTCAAGTTTTGTTTCGGAGCACCTTCATGTGTCCCGGCTACTACTTTTGAAACTGCGGGCGCTATTCTGGACCCGGAGGATATGAAAAGATTACTGTCCAAACCCGAAATCGGATATTTGGCAGAAGTAATGAATTTCCCGGGTGTACTTCACGATGAACCTGATATGGTCGCCAAAATCGATTGGGCGAAACATTTTAACAAGCCGATCGACGGTCATGCGCCGGGACTGCGAGGTTCGGCCGCAAAAAAATATGTGGCTGCCGGCATCACTACCGATCACGAATGCTTTACCTATGACGAAGCGCTTGAAAAGATCGGCTACGGAATGAAAATTTTGATAAGGGAAGGAAGTGCAGCTAGAAATTTCGATGCGTTGATCCCACTGTTGGCAGAATATCCCGCTCAAATTATGTTTTGTTCAGATGATAAACATCCGGATAATTTGGTAGAAGGGCACATCAATATGCTGGTAAAACGTGCCCTGAAATTGGACCATAGCCTTTGGAATGTATTGCAGGCCGCATGTTTGAATCCGGTTATGCATTACCGTCTCCCCGTCGGTTTACTTCGGCAGGACGACCCCGCGGATTTCATCCTTGTTGATAACCTCACGGACTTCAATGTACTCGAAACCTGGCTTGATGGTGAGGTTGTTGCAAAAAATTTAGTTTCATGTTTGCCAGACCTCAGAAGTAACCATATTAACCGTTTTGATTGCGAAACAAAAAAGCCGGAAAATTTTCAGTGTAAACACAACCTTTCGTCGTCACAGATACGCGTAATAGAGGCGCTGGAAGGGCAACTGATCACCAATGCGCTTTTGGAACCAGCATTGCTGAAAAACGGGCTCATTGTTTCGGATCCGAAGCACGATATTTTAAAAATCACAGTCGTGAACCGCTACCAGAATTCAGTACCCGCCATCGCCTTTATCAAAAACTTCGGTTTGAAAGCTGGTGCAATAGCGTCCTCAGTGGCACACGATTCACACAATATTATCGCCGTGGGTGTAGATGATGAGATGATATGCGAAGCTGTCAATTTAATCATCCAGGCGAAAGGAGGCGTGGCGGCAGTAGGCCTCGGAGAAAAGCATTTACTTGAACTACCTATTGCGGGATTGATGACTGATAAAAATGGGTATGATGTTGCAGAATCTTACACAAAGATGGATCATTTTGTAAAAACAAAGTTGAAGTCTACGTTGAAATCGCCTTACATGACATTGTCGTTTATGGCCTTGCTGGTGATACCTTCTATCAAACTGAGTGACAAAGGTTTGTTCGATGGTGACAATTTTCAGTTTGTACCTCTATCAACCTGATAGGTTACCTAACTGAATCCAATTATATCATCAAATTGTTAAATTTAATATTATCTCTAAAATATTTTTAAAATACGTTTTTTTATAAATATATTTACAAGTGTAAAATTGACCTTTATTCTTAAATTCCTAACCCATCTTAAATTCCTAACCTACAAATGGCCCATTTACGCTACAAGCAAGAAGAAGAACTCAACTTTTGGGATCAGTTCAGAAAAGGAGACGAAAATGCTTACGCCTGTCTTTATCGCTCCTACGTCCACATTCTTTACCAATACTGCTCGCAGTTTACGATTGACAAGCCACTGATTAAAGATTGCATCCACGACTTATTTGTGGAATTATGGAAAAACCGGACAACACTGGGTGACACCACTTCTGTCCGGTTTTATCTTATGGCGTCAATTAAAAGAAAACTGGTGCGCCATCTGAATGCCCAGCAAAAACACACGAGCAACGAAGATATCCCGGTTGAGTACTGGCATATCAACACACCCTCGCACGAGAATCACCTGATTGCAGAAGAAGAATTTGAGGCTACCAACCAGCATTTGAACGTAGCCATAAATGGTCTTCCAAGACGCCAGCGCGAAGCCATTTTTCTAAAATTTTACATGAATCTTAACAATCATGAAATTGCAGATTTGATGAAAATCAATATTCAGTCTGTTTACAATCTTGTATTCGGTGCATTGGGCAACTTAAAGAAACAAATGACACTGGATAGATTAACGTTCTAAGTGAATCCATTTCCTCCGGTGAATAGAAGCGTGGCGAACTATGCCACGCTTTTTTTGTTACATAAAGACCAATAAAGGAACGATCCTGCAAAAGAAAAATTAATGACTTCAACCACGATACCGCTTGCCGAACGCTTAAGACCACGTGTGCTCGACGATTTTGTAGGTCAGTCAAAATTATTGGGCAAAAATGGACCGCTGCGCAAAGCTATTCTGCAAAACACGATTCCATCCATGATTCTGTGGGGACCCCCAGGCGTTGGTAAGACGACCCTGGCGCTTATGCTTGCAGATGCTACCAAAAGACAATTTCATAATTTAAGTGCGATCAGTTCTGGTGTAAAGGAATTGAGAGAGGTTCTGTCCAAGCCATCAGGGTTATTTCCCCCGATTCTTTTCATTGATGAAATACACCGTTACAACAAAAATCAGCAAGATGCCTTGCTTGGGGCGGTCGAAAAGGGGCAGGTGACATTGATCGGCGCTACAACAGAAAATCCTTCCTTCGAGATTAACTCAGCATTACTGTCTCGTTGCCAGGTATATATACTGGAAGCCTTCGGAGAAGATGAACTCAAGAGTCTCGTAACGCGCGCGATAGAGAAAGACAGATGGTTGAGCGAAAAAAAGATCTCGTTCGAATCTTACGATGCGCTTTTTCGGCTCTCCGGAGGTGACGGCAGAAAATTACTTAATCTGCTTGAACTTGTTGTGCTTGCCAAAGGCGAAGAAAAGGACGTCGTAATTACCGATGAGTGGGTCACGGAAGTCGCACAGCAAAATATCGCCCGTTACGACAAATCCGGTGAGCAGCATTACGATATTATTTCAGCGTTTATCAAGTCGTTACGTGGTAGCGACCCGAACGGCGCACTGTACTGGATGGCCAGAATGATTGTTGCAGGAGAAGATCCGGCTTTTATTGCCCGTAGAATGCTGATTCTGGCTTCGGAAGATATTGGAAATGCGAATCCCACAGCCATCATTATGGCAAATGCCTGCATGCAAGCTGTCAACGTGATTGGCTATCCTGAATGCAGGATTATATTGTCGCAAGTCGCGATTTACCTGGCAACGTCTCCGAAAAGCAATGCAAGTTATACTGCGATCGATAGTGCTATCGAAGCAGCTAAAAACACAGCTCATCTTGCGGTACCACTCCATTTACGAAATGCTCCTACGAAGCTTATGAAGCAAATCGGATATGGAAAAGATTACAAATATGCTCACGGCTATGAAGGAAATTTCGCCAGGCAGAATTTTTTACCGGAAGAGTTAAAAGGGAAAAAGTTTTTCGACCCCGGTAATAATGCACGTGAAGAGGAGATCAGAAAAAAACTTCAGCAATGGTGGGCGGAGTGGTATGGCTATTAAAAACTGCGGAAAGTATGTCAATCTCCCTGGCATTACTTTTGCTCGGAGCTCTTTGAGAAAAATTCTTTCTTAACGTTATTGAGCTTTTCTTCAAATCTCGAAAAATCCATCCTGGCAGGTTTTGTTTTTTCCTTCTCCCAACAGTCCAGAGAAACAGCCCTCGCAAGCTTTTGCAAATTTTCTGCAGTTTGCATTTTCCCGATTAATAGTTTTAATCTGAACTCTGCGTCTTCGCTTCCCCGCACATCAGGGCTGAACATACTATAGTTAGTTGTTTTCTTTCCCATATTTTGTTCGGTCGAATACAGCGTTCGTGGGCAAGCAATCATATATACTAAAATAAAAGATAAAGAGACCACCTCCTCAAACCTTACAGCAAAATACAAAAAATAGAATAAACTCTAAAAAACAAATGTACTGCCCAAACATTACAATTCTCAACAAAAGTCCCATTTAGCAATGTCAACAAACTTTTTCAAAACGATGCACTACAAAGATAATAGTATTATTTCTATTTTTTTCCTAAGAGTCTCCGATCTCAACTGCTAGAAACTTCAAAGTAATTGTACGACTTCAAAAAAATAATACGTCTTGACCTGTTTTATCGCGTTGCGAAAGACTTCCTTGTGGGAACGGCGTAAGCAAAAAAACTAAGGAATATTTTAAGAATTGATTAAATTTGTGAATGAAAACCAGATAATCGGTTCTCATAACGTTGAGTAAAATCAGACATCCCGAAGGCACTGCCATTGGGATGTTTTTTTATGATTTAACTCTACATTTTTGCCATTCCGTTTACAGCAAACATTGAAAGAAATTGATATTATCCTATACGAAATATAAAAGGACTATCCTCTTGGGGCAGACAAAAGGTGAATTTTAAGCGATTGAAAAAAAAATTTAATACCCAAAAGCAAAAAAAATGTGTAGAATTAGTTGACCAGCCAGTTAATGCCCAGTTTTCCAAAATTGTTTTGGCATCAATTGAAAATAAAAGTTTCAGCCAACACAAGATAATTATTCAGAGAAATAGTTATCGATCGATGTAATGCCGAACTGGAAGCTTTGGGCGAACAAATTTAAAACTCAGGAATGCCTCATTCCTTTTATTCGTGCAGCATTTCTTTTGAAAACCCAAAGGTTATTTTCTGAAAATCTCCTAGCGTTTGTATTCTCATGCCCGTGAAGAGCTCCGATCAGCCACCCTGCGCAAATGACAGCCAGCAACAAGATGATAGTAAAAAGTAATGGGCCAAAGGCGCTCAAATCCTGAATTAGCTTCACCATAATTTTAGAAAATTAAAGTTTGAATCTTAATGTTTGATAGCAATAACCATTCCCAAACCGCAGATGAGCCTCAACAATGCATTCCCCACAAAAAAGAGTTCATAAAAACCATTAACAAGCCATAGGAAGAGCTATAGTCAAAATTCTGTGGAGAATTCACCTCGTTACGGTCAAATTGCAGCATGCAAAGCACCATGTCCGCAAGCACATCAAATTATTCACCAAATAGTTTGTTTTTTAGAATAAAAACTCAATAAATTGAACCAATATTGAATATAATTCGGTTTCTTACCATATTAAAAGAATTATGAGCGGAAACGAGATCGTTTTAGACAAGGTGGACCTTGGGATTCTCAGACTAATGCAGGGAAATGCAAGAATATCCAATGCCGACATGGCCAGGGAGCTGGAAATGGCTCCCTCGGCTGTGCTGGAGCGGGTTAAAAAGTTGGAACAAAAAAACATTATTCTTCAGTACACCACACGCATCAGCCCGGCAGCGGTTCAGCAAAAGCTGTTAGCCTTTATTTCCATGAAGGCGTCTGACGGGATGGGGAGCAGCAGTACTGGACATGAACTGGCTAAAATTCCAGAGGTACAGGAAGTCCACCACATTGCCGGTGACGATTGTTACCTGGTTAAAGTGCGTACCGCCGATTCCGCATCTTTGATGGCTTTGATGAGAAGTTCATTCAGTAAAATTCCCAACATATTATCCACCCGAACCACAATCGTTCTGGAAACCGTCAAAGAGGAGCAGCAACTCGTGATTCCTATGACCCAGCAGGGATCTTAGATCTTACCGAAGAAATTACGATTGATGAACAAAAACTAAAAAATATGCAGGCAAATCAGAGCAAAAATCCATCAACCTTGATGGTTGTATTAGCCTTCGCAACCGTATACATTGTTTGGGGCTCAACATATTTCTTTATCCAAAAAGCGCTTCAAAGTTTCCCGCCATTCTTTTTAGGGGCATTCCGTTTCATCATCGCTGCAGGGTTGATGATGAGCTGGTGTATTTTTCACGGGGAAAAAATTTTTGACCCAAAAGCGATGAAACCAGCGATCATCAGTGGATTGCTTCTTCTTTTCATAGGAAACGGTATCGTCATCTGGGTGGAACAATTCCTGCCAAGCGGTATGGTAGCGATCATGGTTTCTTCTTCGCCACTATGGTTTGTATTACTTGACAAGCCGAAATGGAATGAAAATTTATCTAACAAGTCTACTATTCTGGGCTTGCTAATTGGTTTTGGAGGCGTGGGACTTTTGTTCAGTGAACAGATTTCAAAGGCAATTTCCTCTATGTCCAGTACAAGGGATATGTTTGCGACCGGTATTCTGGTCATTGGGTCAATGGCATGGGCAGGTGGATCCTTATACTCCAAATACAAATCCTCGGGTAATTCAGCAACCGTAAACACCACCTGGCAGATGCTCGCTGCCGGTATTGCATTTATTCCCGGAAGTTTGTTGACGGGAGAATTTAGGGACCTTCATATGAAGACGATACCAATTGATGCATGGCTATCTGTGTTATACCTGATCATTTTTGGATCCATAGTTGGGTATAGTGCGTATGTGTGGCTTTTGAAGGTACAACCGGCAACAAAAGTGAGCACCTATGCATACGTTAATCCCGTGGTTGCCGTATTATTGGGAATATTTTTCGCCAAGGAAAGTATATCCCAAATGCAAATCATAGGGCTGGTTGTGATTCTGGCAAGTGTATTATTGATCAATCTTAATCAGTACAAAAAAGCACCGAAACAGGCTCGCGCAGGAGCATGACTAATTCTTACCCGGGAAGTTTTCATTCAGCCGAATGTACAAAAGTGACTTGACTGAAAATACTCTGCCGTTTTCCTGTTGCCGTTTCCGTTATCAAAATCTTGACAAACAATTGATATGGTGTGTCAGTTGATTCGAGGAAGACACATCCAATTGAGATTATTGATTGTCAGGAGGCGCGGACAAGTGACTGCTGGAAGAAAGATTCATCGTTTATGGTTCGATCCGCATCCTGATAAATTTGCACAAGCACTTTAATTGCATAATCTATTTGCTCAACTGTATTGAACTTGCTGAAAGAAAAGCGCACATTTTCCTTGTTGTCCTTAGCATAAAGTGTATTGATCACATGGGATCCACCCACAATCAGGTTGGAGCAAGCACTGCCGCCCGATACTGCAACCCCTTGTCTGTCAAGCCTGTTCACCAGACTCTCTGTTGACAGCAACGGAAAAGAAACACTTAGAATATTGCTCAGGCTCTTCCCATCTGATCTGCTCGCTCCATTATAATTAATACCGGCAATAGTAAGATCATCCAACTGTGCCAGCAGGTACTTTTTCAACTTACTGACATGCTGATGGACCTTTTCCCTGTCTCG